>Ga0114933_10000151_pt1 | contig 82621 bp, 74 predicted proteins | sample 4SBtaG_FD_89691 | JGI IMG/M metagenome (GOLD analysis project Ga0114933, IMG submission 89691) | Deep subsurface microbial communities from Kolumbo volcano to uncover new lineages of life (NeLLi) - 4SBTROV12_W25 metaG | ecosystem: Environmental > Aquatic > Marine > Volcanic | place: Kolumbo...
ACCAATACGCTACGCAAGACCCGTTTGTGCCAGTACTCACAGTCGCGACTGCACACGGTTGCACAAGAAACCGGTTTTCACTACGACCGCAATACCGGCGGCCTGATCTACTTCTATCGCTCCAGCCAGTCTTTTGAAGCGGCGGCCATCAAGAGTGAAATCCTCTCGAGCGCCGGAATCAAGATTGAGGCCCTCGATAGAGACCAGGTCATTGCGCGGGATCCGGGTCTGGCGGATGCCCGGGATGAGATTGCCGGGGCCCTGTTCGTCCCGACAGATGAAAGCGGCGATGCGCGAGCCTTTACTGATGCCCTGGCGACGCGCTGCACCGAACGGGGCGCCGCGATTCATATGCAGACTGAAATCACCGGCTTTTCAAAAACCCAAGACCGGATTAGCGCGGCCACCACCTCCCGGGGTGAAATCGAGGGAGACCTTTTTGTGGTGGCCTTGGGCGTATTCAGTCCCATATTGTCGCGCCAGTTGGGGTTTTCCCTGCCGATCTATCCGGTCAAAGGTTATTCCGTCACTGTGCCCGCCGATAATGCACATCTGCTTCCCCGCTATGGGGGCGTAGATGAAGACAATCTGCTGGCCTACTGTCCGATGGGAAATCGTCTGCGCATCACAGCCACGGCAGAAATCGGGAGTTATAGTACCCGTCATAAGCCAAGTGACTTCCGGGTGATGCTGGGAAAGACGCGAGACCTCATGCCCCGAGCTGCGAATTTTGATAAACCGGATTACTGGGCGGGATTAAGGCCGATGACGCCGACCGGCCTGCCCCTGATTGGCGGAACCCGCTGGTCCAATCTCTGGCTGAATACCGGGCACGGACACATGGGCTGGACCATGTCCTGTGGATCCGCCCGAATTCTGGCTGACCTGATCGCCGGTCAACCACCGGAGATCCCTCTGGACGGGATGGACCCGGCATCAACGAGGCAACATTAATGGCAATGCAACCGGACACTGCGCAGGATTTCATCAATCTCAAGAATATTCCCTTCACGGTGGATGACGGCATCGCTGCAAGGGCCCGTATTGGCCTGGTGGTGCTTGCGACCGATCACAGCGTGGAGCACGAATTCAAACTCGTGGTGAACATGCCGGGGGTGGCCATCTACCAATCGCGGATTCCGAATTCGCCGACGATTACCCCTGAAAACCTGCGGGCGATGGAACCGCACATTACCGACAGAACAAATGTGATTCTCCCCGGCATCCCACTGGACGTCGTTGCCTATGGCTGCACCTCGGCCTCCATGATCATCGGTGAGGAGCGGGTATTCGAATTAATTCATACCGCCCGCCCGGAAGCGAAAGCCACAACACCCATCACGGCGGCATTTGCTGCATTCCGGGCGACCGGCTGCAAGCGTATCGGGGTGCTCACGCCCTATTCAGACGAAGTGAATCAATTCATCCGCAGCTATATCGAATCGAAAGGTTTCGAAGTGCCGGTGTTCGGCTCATTCAATCAGGATAACGACAATACCGTTGCGCGAATCTCTGCCGACAGTATGCGCGATGCGGCGCTCCAGATCGGAAACCATGACTCGGTTGACGGGGTATTCGTCTCCTGCACCAGTTTGAGACTTGCACATTGTGTCGCCGATATCGAGGCCGTACTGGGGAAACCCGTCACTTCATCGAATCACGCTCTGATCTGGCACAGTCTGAGACTGGCAGCCATCAATGAAACCATTGATGGCTTCGGAGAACTGTTCCGTCTGCCCGCCTGATCACAGTTATCAAAAAGTCCTTAATGGCTCGAAAAATACTCCTGGTCGAGCACCACGATGAACCTCGTGACGACCTGGCCTCAACGTTTCTCCCCAAACTGGGATTTACTGTTGAATACTTCCGGCCGTTTACCGGACAAAGGCTGCCGGATGTTGAGGAAGATACCGCCGGGATAGTCATCACGGGAGGTGCTGCCAACGTTGACGAGATGGATCAATATCCCCATCTGCGCGACGAAGCTCAGTGGATCGAACAGTGCCTTGCGAAAGATATTCCTGCCCTGGGCCTGTGTCTTGGCGCCCAGCTTCTTGCCCACGTCCTCGGTGGCCCAGTTGCACCGCATGACAAAGGGGCGCAGGAATTCGGGCTTTACCCAATCAAGGCGGTGGATCAGCAAACACCGTTTGTACCGGAAGACTTTTTTGCAGTGCAATTTCACAGCAGAGGATTTGAGGTCCCGGCAGGTGCAGAACTGCTGGCGGCTGGGGATATCTTCCCAAATCAGGCTTTCTGTTACGGAGACAACCTACTTGGCACACAGTTTCACCCGGAATGTACACTCGCAATACTGCGGCGGTGGCAGGCGCTGGACGCCGCTCCCTGGCAAGAGCCCGGAGTTCAGGCGAGAGAAGAACAAGACTGGCTGGCCGCCCACCACCTCAAAAATGTCAAGCACTGGTTCGAGCAGTTGCTCGGAGATTTTTTTACATCGCGAACAGATAATGCGCACTGAATATTCACTATCCCGCTGGAGCAGCTATCATGTTGTTACCTGAAATTTCCATCCCTCAATCACATCAGAATGCTACAGCATTGGTGGACTCCGCCTGCCCCGATAGTGTCAACGCAGTTTTAGACGTTGCGCGCTGTGGCCTTGCCCGCAACACCATCTCGCAATGGTCAGGCTATACACCCACTGCTTTGCGTTCGCTGACGGGTCTTGCGGACGAGGTCGGTGTTAGCGCTCTCTATTACAAAGATGAAAGCACCCGTTTTGGCCTCGGCAGCTTCAAGGCGCTGGGTGGCGCGTATGCGGTCCAGCATGTTCTGCGTCAAACGCTTGATGCCGAAATACCGGATACCGAAGTCAGTCTTGAAGATATCAATACCCAACATTTTGCCGACAGGGTAAAAAACATTACGGTGGTCACCGCCACGGATGGAAATCACGGCCGCTCCGTGGCGTGGGGTGCTCAGCGCTTTGGCTGTGAGTGCATGATCTACATGCATGAGAATGTCAGCCAGGGAAGACAGGAAGCCGTGGAAGCCTTCGGCGCAAAGGTGGTACGCGTGCCCGGCAACTATGACAACTCCGTCCGTCAGGCGGACCAAGACGCAAAGGCCAATGGCTGGCACATCGTTTCGGACACCTCATATCCCGGGTATATGGAGATCCCCCGGGATGTGATGGCCGGCTATACCCTGATGACTACCGAAGCCATGGATCAATTGCCGGAAGGCGTTATCCCCACCCATGTGTTTATCCAGGGCGGATGCGGCGGTCTTGCCGGAGCAGTCGGCGCTGATCTGTGGCATCACTATGGCGACCGAATGCCGCACTTAACCGTCGTTGAGCCAGTACCCGCAGCCTGCTTATATGAAAGCGCACGCGCAGGTACCCCGCAACTTGTGAATATTGTAGATGAAAGCCTGATGGCTGGCCTGTCCTGCGGGGAAGTCTCGTTGCTGGGATGGCAGATTCTCCATCCCGGCGCTCGTCACTTCATGACGATCTCCGATGCACCCGTTGCGCCACTGATGCAAATGCTTGCGGCGGGCGTATGCGGAGACTCTCCTGTCGTCGCCGGCGAATCAGCGATTGCCGGTTTAGCGGGTTTGATAGGCGCCATGCAGAACGAGCCGCTCGCACAGGAGATGAATCTCGATGCGAAGAGCCGCGTATTGGTGTTTGGCACTGAAGGCGCCACCGATCCAGAAGTCTTTGAAGCGCTTGTAGGCACGAGCGCAGAAAAGATCGCGGCTTAAGGCGGTTAGTCATGAACAAGATCGAGCGGGGGTTTTCGCCAGCAGAGTTTGAGCAGCGAACCGCGACCGTCCAGAGCCTCATGCATGATGCGAGGCTGGATGCCGTATTGGTCACCACTGAAGCAGAGATCCGTTACTTCACCGGATTTCACTCGCAGTTCTTTGAAAGCCCTACACGCCCCTGGTTCGTGGTCGTACCGGCAGAGGGTAAACCTATTGCCGTGATTCCTACGATCGGCGAATCCGGGATGGCCGCCACCTGGATAGATGACATCCATACCTGGCCTTCACCCCGCCCTGCCGATGACGGCATCTCCGCGCTGGCAAGCACCATCAGCAGCCTGCCGACGTGTCACGGTCGCCTTGGAATGCCGCTTGGCCCTGAAAGCCTATTGCGGATGCCCGCGGGCGATGCCAAAAAACTGGCCGATGCCATCCCTCATGAGGTAGTGGACTGTGCCGAGATGTTACTGCGCCAACGCTTTGTCAAATCCCCTGCCGAGATTGAGAAGATTCGGCGGGCCTGCCAGATTACCTCTGACGCCTTCGAAGCCTTGCCGACTCACTCGCGTATTGGCGATTCGGAGATCGACATTACCCGTCGCATGCGAATTGATCTTTTGGAACGGGGCGCCGACAGCACGCCCTTCATGGTCGCTGGATCGGGGACTGGGGGATATGACAGCATCATCATGGGTCCCACCCAGCGTCAACTGCAGTCGGGTGACATCCTGATTATTGATACCGGGACCGTCTTTGACGGTTATTTCTGTGACTTCGACCGTAATTTCGGATTCGGTCATGTTGCAGATGACGCACGGCGGGCCAACACGGCTGTGCATGAGGCGCTGGATGCCGGCTTTGAGGCTGCGCGGCCGGGTGCCCGGATGTGTGACGTCTGGTCGGCCATGTCTAGGGTAATGGAGGAATTCGGCTCACTGGGCAACAGTATCGGCAGAATGGGTCATGGACTGGGCATGCTGCTGACCGAGTGGCCCTCAGTACATCCGGACGATCAGAATATCCTTGAGCCCGGTGTCGTCATGACGCTTGAACCCGGCATGACCTTTGCGCCAGGCCGTCAACTAGTCCACGAGGAGAATATCGTCATCACTGAATCCGGTGCTGAGTATCTGACCCGTCGGGCCCCGCCGGAGATTCCTGTCATCCATTAGCCGCGAGCGCAATCCAACGCGGGCATCGGCAATAACCGTTACCGAAAGGCGTAAATCGGACTGCTCCAGGCCTGAAAGCCGTCTTCAGTAGTCACACACACCCAGAGAGGATTGTCTGCCCCAGGCTCGACCGGCGTCCACCCTTCCCCGACAATGTCAGAGTCAACCAGTCGATCGCCATCAGACTGTTTGGTCTGATGAGGCTTGGCTGTTTTCATGGCCGTTATCCGCTACCCCTGCACAGGAGGATGGGCCAGAGCCGCAACAAGGTGCACGCGTCGCTCCATACCCCCGTTGATCGCCGCGAGTATCCGTAACGTATACAGAGCCGTCGGCCGGCAGATGCGTAACGTGGTGATTCACTATAAAAAGTGAACCTGGGTTGCTGATAATCGGGATATGAAGGCAAGGCTCTGGATCCCGGTGCCAGCAGTTGCAGTTGTACGTGTCCTTGGAGAGGATACGCATCCTCCCGATAGGAAAACGCTCGGACAATGTCTGGTGCACTTCTTCGAAATAGGTATCGGCAAAACGCGGATCAAACTCGCTGAAGGCTGACTCATCAACATACTCTTCGCAGGCCTCCTCCACGTAGCGGTCATCCTTTCGCATCCAATAGCGACCCGAAAGGTCGTTTGTCGTGAGGTCACTCTGGCCCGGTCGGCACGTCAGTGGCATTATCCCGAATCCATGCTCCTTCCACTCATCCCCAAGATAACCCACGCGGCTGACGCAGGTCTGAAGAGCTTGTTGCAGCCGCTGGAGTTCAAACTTGAGTTCGAGTCGGTGGATTCCATCTCCCGCCACAATTCCCGCGACTGATTCCGTCTCAGGAGGAGTTGCCAGGCAGCGCTCAACCAAGTCCGTGTCTTTATCCCCTAACCGATTAAGGTCATTCATGTGTGCTCTATGATCAAAAATGCTGGGTCGCGTGATATCTTCATCCTCAATACCGCCGGTCACACCCCGTCTGCTCTGATCTATCGCCCAACCCTTGGAATCTGCTCTATGACGAAGTCTGCCTCCAGCCGCCCTGATCCTGCCGGGCTCAAAACAGGCCGCCCTGCCCTCTATGATGCGCGCCACCAGCATCTGCGTGAAATGATGGCCCACTTTGGGATTCCGGCATTGCTCATTGTCGACCCGATCAATATCTTTTACGCTACCGGTGCACGCAATATGATGTTTTTCTCAATGCGGGTGCCGGCGCGGTACCTGCTCATTCTGAGTGAGGGCCCCACCATACTTTATGAGTACCCTGGCTGCGCTCATCTCGCCGAAGAATGCGCTGCGATTACCGAAATCCGTCCAGCCCAGGGTTTGTGTTTCATCAGTTCAGGAGGAGATCCGCAGGCCGCCGCAATGCAGTTCGCGGCAGAAATCTCTACAGCGATAAATGCCTTTGACCCGACGATCGATCGGCTGGCGGTTGACCGCTTTCCTTTTACCGCCATCGATGCCCTGCGCAGCCAAGGGTTCTCACTCACCGATGCGGACAATGTCCTGCAGCAAGCGAGAATGCGCAAACTGCCGACAGAGATCCCTTATATGCGTGAGGCGATGCATCGGGTTGAAACAGCTGTTGCTCAACTTGAAGCAGACCTTGAACCCGGGCGAACCGAAGCCGAAGTTTGGGCACAATACCACCACGGCCTGATAGCAAAGGAAGGCCATTATGTCGGCACCCGTCTCTTCCAAAGTGGTGAGAAGACTTTTCCCTATTTCAAGGAATGCAGTGATCGTGTGATGCAGCGCGGAGACTTGGTCTGTCTGGATACCGATGCCCTTGGCTATGAGGGGTACGCCGCAGACTTCTCCCGCTCATTTATCTGTGGCGACGCAAAGCCCACTGCTATACAGAGACAACTGTTTGCCTTAGCCAATGAACAACTCGAAACCAATGCAGCGATCCTGAAACCCGGTATTAGCTATGAGGAGTTAGCAGAAACCGCCTGGCCCATACCGCCGGCGTACCGCGATAGCCACTACAGTTGTATCGGCCATGGTCTGGGGCTCTCAGGAGAATATCCGAACATTCCCTACAAAACCGAAGGTCAGCCCTATCCGTTATCAGGTTGTATCGAGCCGGGCATGGTGATCTGTCTGGAGAGTTATATTGGCTCCAGGGAAGCGGGCGAGGGCGTCAAACTTGAAAACCAGTACCTGGTCCATGACAACGCAATCGAGCAGATGTCGACCTACCCTTTGCACGACCGGCTGCGTTGATTTCGCCTGCCTGGCCATGAACACACCAGCGCGGTATTAGCTGAAGAGCCTTGAAAAGGCGCGAGGAAGTCATAAAACCGGGTGTTAGACTCATTGCTGGTCATATCTCAGTAGCCGCCAAACCATGAAAATTCTTTCGGTCAAACAACAACTCCGCTCCGGTACCCGGTTGAACGGTTGCTGGATCGAAAGTTTCAGCCCGATTGCCGCAGAGATCATGGCAATGAGCGGCGATAACACGGCCCCGGCTCTCTCACTGACGCAGTGGTCATGATGCAGGCCCTGAGCGCACACCAATGCAAGCCGATGATCCGGGCCACCAGTGGCGACCCTGCCGATATCAAGCGGGTGCTTGATATCGGGCCGCTGGGCATGATGGTGCCGAATGTCGCAAGCGTGCGGGAAGCCCGTGATGTCGTTGCGGCATGCCGGTACGGGCCTGACGGATTTCGGGGCGCAGCCCCCTGCATTGCTGCGGGCAACCGGTTACGGCCAGCACGTCACCGACTACGAGCAATGGATGGCCGAGGAGTTTTTGCTGATCATTCAGATTGAATCAAAAGAGGCAGTCGATGCTATTGATGACATCGCTGCCGTAGAAGGTATTGACATGCTGTTTATCGGCCCGATTGATCTTTCGGCATCGCTCGGCGCGCTCGGACAGTTCGACAGTGCAGAATTTATCGAGGCTTTGGAAAAGATAGAGCAGTCGGTCCTCGCAGCAGGCAAGTACCTTGGCTGCATTCCTTTTGGGAACTGGGACAGCGCACGGCTTTACCGCAGCGGTCACCACCTGGCGCTCGCCGGCGCCGATACGCTTTTGTTGCGCGAGGCAGCGGGCCGCGATGTCCGGGAGTTACGCCAGGCGTGTGGAAGCCACCCTGATCCCTGATCCGCCACACTTATTTTTCAGGCAACCGAGACGGCTTTGATCATGCAGTATATCGATCCAACCAAGGAGACCTTTGCAGCATTTCGGGACAACGACCGCGAAGGCCCGATTCATATGCTGAACCTTGTCCGGTTCAGGGAAAAAGCAGCTTACCCTGACGGCCGGGAGGTTACGGGGGCCGAAGCTTACGCCGCCTACGGCAGTGAAAGTTATCCGGTGTTTTCAAAACTCGGCGGCCAGATCGTATGGCGTGGCAACTTTGAACTGATGCTGATAGGTCCAAGTGAGGAAAAATGGGACGAATGCTTTATTGCACAATACCCCTCTGTCGATGCCTTCGTGCAGATGGTCCGTGACCCCGTTTACCGGGAAGCCGTAAAACACCGACAGGCTGCGGTGCTGGACTCGCGGCTGATCCGGATGGCGCCTGCTGATGCGGGTACGGGGTTTGGCAAAAGCGGTTAAGACTTCGGTTCTCTCTGATACAACGCGTTCGACCCTTCGTGACCTACCGTCATCGTCCTGACCACGACGCCTCCCTCATCATCGTTGGATCCGGCTTTGCTGCAGCCGCTGCGGTCACCCATCTTGCCCATAACGGCTTTGCGTCATCGGACATCCTGATCATTGGCCCGGGAACACTGGGCTCCGGCCAGGCTTATGGATGCAATGCGGATGCGTTTCGACTCAACGTCCGCGCGGACCTGCAGCGACTATGGCCGGATCATCCCGATCACTTTCCGCAATGGGCAAAAACACACATTGAAGACGCACAAGCAAAAACCCATGCGGGGCATTTTTACCGCCGCGCGGACTTTGCTCGTTATATCAGCGCCCAACTCGAAGCTGCCACGGGCAAGAATAACCTGCGCCAAGTTCCTGCACGGGTGGTCGATATCAGGCCCGCCCAGCAGGGTTGGCAGGTGCTCTGCGACGACAGGACGGAGTATCACGGTACCAGTCTTCTTCTGGCGACCGGCAATCCTGAGCCCCAATGGCCCATCCCAAACCGGTTTAAAGACAGTTCGACCTTGATCCGAACCCCCTGGCGCGGTGACTGGCTAGAGCGGATAGATCCGACTGCAGCTATCTGCCTCGTCGGGTCAGGGCTAACCGCCATGGATGCGTTATCTGGACTGGCCGAGCGGGATCACCAGGGACCGATTAGCCTTCTGACGCCTCATGGCATCCTGCCTCCTGAGCAGGTGGGGTGGGAGCCGGGCGATCCGTTTTTGTGGCCCGACACGCGGCGGGCATCAGACTTCCTGCATGTCGCCTTTCAGATGCTGAGAGCGGGTTTCTGGGAAGAGCCCGAATGGCAGCAACGTTTTTCTGCCCTACGAAGCGGTATCAGTACGGCCTGGCAGCAGTTACCGGTAGAGGATCGGATGAAACTCCAACGACGGGCCGGGGGGCTCTGGTCACTGGCCCGATTTCGCGCCAGCCCTCAGACGGTCGAAGCTGCTCGGAACATGAGAGACCGGGGCCAACTGACACTGATTCGCAGCGCACTGAAATCTCTCGAGAGCACCCGCTCCGACGGATGGCAGCTTGGACTCGCCAATGAGGTCTCCCTCAATGCGGATGCAGTCATCAACTGCACCGGCGTCGGCCGAGATCCGCTCATCCACAAACTGATGGTAACTGGACGACTCACACCACTCGGCAAAAGCAGTTCCCCAGCGGTCTCACCCGGCTTGCAGGTTATCTCTGAAGACGGATCGCCTTGCGACACGCTGTTCTGCATCGGGCCGGCCACCGCACTCGCACTGGGAGATGTGATGGGGGCGACCAGTGTCGCTACCCAAGCGGCGGGCTTTGCCCGATCGCTTCACACTGTTGAAAAGTAATCACCGCTCACATCACGTTTGCAACAGCGTCCTTGCGAAACACAGATTCGCGCCAGCGCAGCGCAATAAACAAAGTCAATACAATGCCGATCAGCATGTACAGACCCATGGTCTCGCCAAAACCAATGCGTTCAATCAGCCAACCCGCCACGACCAGACTGACGGGCAGTGTATAAATTGCCAACATCCGGACACCCATCACCCGGCCGCGAAATGCCGGGTCTGCAGTGCGCATCAACAAACCCACAAGAGGCACCATCGAGAGATTGTGTGCAAGACCCGCCAAACCCATCAGGATTATCCCAAGCGCCAACTGATCCACGCAAAGGAAAACCGCCAGAACAATATGCCAGACGAGGGCGAAGAGGATCATTGCCCGGCCGGGCCGGACTTTATGTCCGATCACGCCAAGAATGATCGAACCGGCTAGAGAGCCGATGGCAAATCCCGCCATCAGGTAGCCCAACCCGGTCTGATCCGTTCCAAAGGTTTCCCGGGCCACATAGGGGAGTAAACCGATTGGCAGGGGAAAGGCGGTAAAGTTGACCAGTACCGCAATCCAGATGGCGGCTCGAACATGGGGCGTTCTCCAAACGTAACCCAATCCCTCACGCAGCTCTTTCCAGGGAGCAAAGCGCGATGACGCTCGCAGGCTATGTCCGCGGTGCTCCTCCGACGTCTGAATCGAAATGGCGAGAGTAAAAACCAGTCCCACGCAAAATAACATCAGAATCACCAGGTAGGTTGCTGCAATGCCGACCACGGCAAAAAGCCCAGACCCCACCAGCGCCCCAACGACCCGCGCCGAATCTACCGTAGTTCGAGTCAAGCTTGTCGCAGTCAGCAAGAGCGCGGCTGGCACCAGCGACGCCATCAAGGAAGTACGGGTCCCGTGCTCGGAGGGTCGCACCAACCCGGAAAGCAATGCGATGACCAGAACCAGTTCAGGCGTCAATTTATCCAGCAGGATCACCAGCACCACAACTGAGGACAGAATGACATAAAGCGTCCTGAGAATGCTTAACAGTCGGCGTTGGCCAATACGATCAGCCACGACCCCCAACATGGGGGATAAAAGCGTGCCGAGAAATAACAATGCCCCGAACATCGTGAGCATCACAACGGAGCCTGTTTCGACCAGGATGTACCACCCGAGGACGAGCGTTTCCATCTCGAGCGCCCAGGAGGTCACCAGGTCCGCCGTCCATTGAAACCGATAGTTGCGAACCCGGAACGGCTCGAGAATGGCGGGATGGCGCCGTGCGCTCAATTTGCGCCGCCCCTGCCGTAATACACTAGAACTGCTGCACCCTGTCGACTACCGCATTGATGAGTTCGTCATCCACTCCATCAAAGAAATGATTTGCGCCTTCGATTACCTGTTGCGAATAGCGCGCGTTATTGGCAGCGCCCGCCTTTCGCACATCAACAGTCTCGAGGACACCGGGAAGATCGTCATCACCATAAAGATCGAGCACGGGAACGGTGATCCTCTTTAATGACTCGGCGCTGTTAACGTGGCTGTCCTTTTGTGTGGCTCCCATGCCGATGGCAATCAGCCCTTTGACATTGCTGGCATGCCGGGAAAAATAGTAACTGGCCATCGTGGCACCCTGACTGTGGGCGGCAATCACCATGGTCTGGATGCCTTTTTCCTTTAGAAACGCTTCGGCGGCTCGCAGGCGTGGCGGCACCTCCGGATAGAGCGCGACATATTCTTCGTACTCGGCCTCGTTATGCAGAATCGGCATCTGAAGAGCAAGGGTATTCCAGCCATGTCCCGCCATCTCGACCCGAATAGGCTGCACCACCTGCTGCCAGTTCGGATGGATGCCCATACCATGGACGACAATTAGTCCCTTGTCTGAGCCCTCTTCCGCCTCCGTATAGATCGCGAAAACATTCCGGCCCTCGACCACAAGATCAACCGATTCACCATCCATGATCGAATCTTCCACCTGCTCACGCCAGCGCTCTTCTTTTTCCAAATCTGACGCCAACAAGGGTGTCGTAAGCGCCAGCAGCGCTATCCAGACAATCAGCTTTGAGATCATGACTTTACGCCCCGACGATGTTGGCGACACCCGTCGCCGCAAGAGGTAAGTGCCATAAATTATAGGGTTTTCGGCGCTCTCGGTGTGGCCAAACCCTCTATTGAAAAGCGCCCGTACCCCTTCCTATAATGCGCCGTCGTTCGCGATGGCGTCGCGGACGTTCACACTTGGCACTGTGTTCGGGATTCTCCGCTCACAGTATTGAGTCATCCTGTACGCCCGGATGAATTCCCGGGCAAAGGTATTCAGCGTCGCCCGGGCAACACGAGGCGATCAAGATGAATACCGTTTCCCAAAGACCCGAGTTTTTTGAACTTCACAACGGGTCGAAAAGTCCACTCCCGTTTTCTGCTGCTGAATACGAAAGACGGCTAACTGCGCTTAGGCAACTGATGTCAGGCAAAGGACTTCGTGCTGTCCTGCTGACCTCAATGCACAACGTCGCCTACTACTCGGGATTCTTGTATTGCAGCTTCGGCCGGCCCTATGCTTGCATTGTCACCGAAACCGGTTGTACCACGATCTCGGCGAACATTGATCTCGGACAACCCTGGCGGCGCAGTTATGGTGACAACCTGATTTATACCGACTGGAAACGGGACAATTACTGGCGCGCAGTAAACCATGTGTTACCCCAGACCGATCTCGTCGGTATTGAAGATGATCATCTCACCCTGGCTGCCCGGCAGAAGATGGAGTCGCTCAATAGCCATCTTCAAGCTGAAGACATCAGCAACGACATCATGACCCTGCGAATGATTAAATCTGCAGAAGAGATTGCACTGATTAAAGGCGGCGCGCGGATTGCCGATATCGGCGGCGCCGCAGTACGGGACTCGATTCAGGCAGGTGCGAGAGAAATTGATGTCGCCATGGCGGGTCGAGATGCAATGGAACTCGCGATTTCCAGGAACTATCCCGACAGTGAAATCCGGGACACCTGGGTATGGTTTCAATCTGGCATCAACACGGACGGCGCTCATAATCCGGTGACGACTCGACAGTTGGAAAGTGGCGATATTCTGAGCCTCAATACCTTTCCCATGATATCCGGGTACTACACAGCGCTTGAGCGCACCCTGTTTCTCGAGAAAGTCGATCCGGCCTCGCTGAAGATCTGGCAGGCCAATGTCGAGGCCCATGAACTTGGCCTATCGCTCATCAAGCCTGGCGCCCGGTGCTCTGACATCTGTGCTGAGATCAATGCGCATTTTGCCGCGCTCGATCTTTTGCAGTACCGCACATTTGGATACGGACACTCTTTCGGCGTACTGTCCCATTACTACGGACGCGAAGCGGGGCTGGAACTGCGCGAGGATATCGACACCGTTCTTGAACCGAATATGGTGGTCTCGATGGAACCCATGCTGACCATTCCGGAAGGACAACCCGGCGCGGGCGGTTACCGGGAGCACGACATTCTGGTGCTAACGGAAAACGGCTCAGAAAATATCACCGGATTTCCCTACGGTCCGGATCACAATGTGATTTCCCGTTAACCCCGCGACCGGTCTACTCGTACCGTGGCTGCTGTCTGTTGTCGGTATTTGTATCCAGTTCCCGGGCAAACCGATGCCCCGCATACACTGCAGCGGCAATGATGGCCGGCGCATCGCAGTCACCGATTCGGTGCAGGATCGGGGCACCAGCAGGCGGATCCTGCCCAAGACGCTCGTTCAGAGCCTGATACAGAGCGTCGTTCGGTTGTCGAGCGGTCACCAGGACCAGAGCATTGGCACCCAGCGTTTGCTCCTGATCAGTGTAACCGCTCGCAATCCGAACCTCCTGGCCATCATAGGAAACCAACTGATGGCCGGTTTGAAGGGTGACACCAAGTTCGAGCAGACGCTTCTGAACATAAAAACGCTCTGAGGTGTAGTCACACCAGTCAGAGACGACGTCCTCGGGCGTCACCAGGGTAACCGCTTGACCGGCGAGACTGATTTTCTCTGCGACCAATCCTCCCATATAGAAGCTGTCATCGTCATAAACCACCACCGGGCCTGATGGGAGTTGCCCCGCCATGATGTCATCCGGCGTAAGGATGTTTGATGCGGGATTGAGGGTCTCAAGAGGATAAGGGTGCGACCGACCAAAACCATCCGCCCGCCAGTGCGCACCCGTTGCGATGACGACATGATCGGCGCCGGTTGCAAGGACATCATCGGCAATGAGTTCACTCTCAAGAAACACCTGTACCTGAGTCATCTTCTGAATCTGTTGCTGCCGATAGTCACGAACCCGAATCCATTCGCCCAGACCAGGTAACGCGGCTTCTCGCGCGACCCGCCCCCCAAGCTCGCGGGTGGCTTCTGCCAGCATGACCCGGTAACCGCGTTGTCCGAGCATCCGCGCAGCTTCCATGCCCGCAGGACCCGCACCCGCTATCAGAACCTCAGCATCCGAACCCCGGTTGGCAACGACTTCGGGGTGCCAGTTGCGCCGATACTCTTCTCCCATCGTCGGATTCTGGGTACAGCGGATCGGCGTGCCCAGTCCGTCTCCGGTGTAACAGATATTGCAGCCGATGCATTCGCGAATGTCGTCGGCACGCCCTTCGTGGATTTTGTTAGGTAAAAACGGATCCGCGATTGAGGGGCGCGCCGCACCGATGAAGTCCACGATGCCCCGCCGCACCTGGGATGCCATGGTATCGGGTGAGGTAAACCGGCCGACCGTCACCACCGGTCTGGTCGTGACAGACTTCACGAAAGACATGTATTCCTCAAGTGATCCTTCCTTGAAGAAACGGGAGACACCCATCTCCTGGTAATAGTTGTTGATGTTGATGTCCCACAAATCCGGCAGTTCGGCCAGCATTTCGAGCCGATCCCGACGCTCTGCGGTCAGTTCCGCCGCCTCACCATCATCACCGCCGACCGAGTAGCGTACGGCAACAGCACAGCGGTCTCCCACGGCTTCCTTGGTGTCTTCAATGAGCTCCCGGAGCAGTCGGGTACGGTTCTCCAGGGATCCGCCATACTCATCGGTCCGGGTATTGGTCTGCGCCGACAGGAAGTGAGACAAGAGGTAGCCGTGAGTGGCATACACGTACACGATATCGAAGTCTGCTTCCTTTGCTCGAAGTGCTGCTTCTCGGTGCCAACGCCGAAACTCGCGGATATCGGACTTATCCATTGATCTTGGCTGATATGGATGACCCGCAAGATTCGGAATACTGGCAACATCAACGGCAGTCTCACGGGTGTAATGATTCGCTGACCGAGCACCCCCAAACCAAAGCTCCACCCCTGCCAGAGCGTCATGGTCATGTACCGCCTGAGTCATCAGTGCCTGATCTTTGATGTGATCGTCGTGCCACAAAGCAGCATTCGGATGGGGCAAATCATCCGAAGCAGGATGAATCGAACACCACTCGGTACAGACTACCCCCCAGCCGCCCTCGGCCTTCATGCCCCTCAGCGCTGCGGCCATTTTGGGCCGCAACCAGCCGAGCCCCGTACAGTGGGGCACCTGATAGAAGCGGTTCTTGGCCGTCACAGGGCCGATACGAACTGGCTCAAACAAAACGTCATGCTGGGGGTTATGCATGAGAAATCTCCTGCTTTTTTTCGGGCTTCCCCCTCTTGAACGCTTTAAGGTCGATAATCGGTGGCGAAGCGATTTCCACTGGACAATCCAGGTGCTGGTCTCTTAGAGAAACCATCTTACGCAGAAGCAGATTTATAAGGCAACCACAAAATTTTCTAATTTCCGGTGAAGAGTGGGGTATCCTGACTCGCCTCACTGACTCGGCATCCGAACCCGATGGCTAACCCTCTCCAACATGGCCGCCGTCAATTCCTGAAGACCGCAGTTGCATCATCACTGCTGCCGTCGATCAGCTTTGCAGACTTTCCAAGCAATCCCGATGTCGTCATCATCGGCGCTGGAATCGCCGGGCTTGAAGCTGCCCGGACACTAACGAACCAAGGCGTCACATTCATCATGATTGATGCCAATGACCGTATCGGTGGCAGGGTCTATACCAATCACTCTGTCTTCAACGTCCCTTTCGATACGCACGCGCATTGGATGCGCGCCTCTCCAGCAAACCCACTGCTAGATCACGCCAGGGCTCGCGGGTTTGAGGTCTACCGAGATCCAGGGCGCATCGAATACTTTGTCGGAAACAGGAAAGCAACCGACGAAGAATTGACTGATCTTCATCAGACCGACGCGCTTTTCAACAGTCGAATCAAGCATTCGGCATTGAGCAGTGCAAGCGGCGCTGACGACAACGCCCGCACCGCTCTTGGCGAAGACTTCTTTGCAACTCCTTGGGGTTACACCGTCGCTTCCGATTATGGCGTCTGGGACATGGCGCAGGACTCTGCGGACTGGTCGCCGAAAAGCTGGTGGAGCAGTCTCGATGCCACCAGTTGGTTCTGCACCCAAGGCTATGGCGCCGTCGTGGCCGACTATGGTCGAGCAGTCCCGGTTCGTCTGCGAACCGGGGCATCCAGAATAGACTGGAGCGGGCCGGATGTGACCGTTACGACGTCTGCTGGGACGATACGAGCCAAAGCCGCAATCCTGACCGTCTCCGCAGGGGTACTCGCCGCTGAGCGGATCCACTTCACTCCCTCGCTGCCTCCACAGAAGCAACAGGCGATCCAGGATATCGATATGGCGTTGATGAATTACATCGGCCTGCTGTTCAAAAAAGACATATTCGGCTTCGGCCAGGACACCTATGTCTATCAACAGCAACATGACGAAACCGGAGTGGGTTATCTGACGAACACACATAACGCAAATCTGACTTACGGTTATGTCGGCGGCAGTCAGGCCAAAGCATTGGAAGCTGAATCGATGGAAACCACTGTGGCCTATGCTCTGGATGGTCTGAAAAGCATGCTGGGCAACGACATCGAAAAGCAACTGCTGAAAGGATTTGCCACCGCCTGCGGAAAAGTCCCTTTATTCGACGGCGCTTATTCCTCCGTCAGACCGGGTAAAGATGCCGCCCGTCGGGCACTGGGCACCACCCTGGCGGAAAAGCTCTTTTTCTCAGGAGAGGCCACACATACATCCCAACCCAGTACCGTCAATGGCGGTCTCGAGCGCGGCCATGCTTGCGCACTGGAGGCAGCGGCCTACGTGAAGAAAATATCCTAGAGGCAGCCAGACAAAACCTGAATACAGTTTTAGACGCCAGCCCGCTGCAAAACAAACCACGCAAACTGCTGAACCGCACCTGTCGGGGTAACATGCGCTTCTTTTTGCTCCTCACGCAATACAAATTCGGGGCCCAGCAAATCCAGCAGCTTAGCCGCATCATACTGAACGATCTCAAGACCACTGCATTTTGTTGGCCCATCCATCGCAAAGGTGCCCACTACAAGGTGCCCGCACGGCTCGAGTGCTTGCTCTAGCGCTACACGATAAGCAGCACGCTGCTCAGGTTCTGTCAAAAAATGCAGAACCGCCCGGTCATGCCACAGATCATACGAGCGATCAGGCAAATAGTCGGTCACGTCCGCCACCTGCCAACGAACCTGATCGGCTCGCGCACCGAGGCGGCGGCGGCTTAGGTCGAGGGCGGCTTTCGCGATATCCAGCACCGTAACGTCCAAATAACCATCATCTAGCAGGTGGTCCACGAGCACACTGGCACCTGCGCCGACGTCAATCAGTGCTGCGTTCTTTTCTAGTTGGCAGGATCGAATCAGCGAAAGAGAAGTATCAGGGTGTAACTGGTACCAGCTCACCTCATCCGCCGGTCGGCGGCCATAGACGGACTGCCAGTGAGTCTCGCGGGTTTGGTCCCTTTGGCTCACAGATGCCGTTACCCTACCAGGGCAGAGAATAGGTCTTCACTGTGGTGTAGCTTTTCATCGCTTCGATGACGCCCTCTTTGTAGCCGAGTCCTGAATCCTTCACTCCGCCAAACGGCGACATCTCAATGCGGTATCCGGGGACTTCCCAGATATTCACCGTCCCCGTCTTGAGTTCCGATACAAAACGGGTGATATGGTCCCATCGATTAGTGCACACCCCGGTAGACAGACCAAAGGCCGTCCCGTTATCCACTGCAATGGCATCATCGATATCCTTGACGCGGATAATCGGGATGGGCGGACCAAAGGTCTCCTCGACGACGAGTTCCGCATTTCTCGGCACATGATCCAGAACGGTTGGGGAGTACAGGGCGCCCTGGCGATCGTTGCCATAGAGTAACGTGGCCCCCTCGCTGATCGCGGCATTGACCCGGGTTTCAAAAAGTTGTGCGGCCCCCTCGTGCACGACGGTTCCCATATCCGTATCGGAAGACATCGGATTACCATAGCGGAGCTTCTCAGCCTCGCTCACCACGAGTGGTGCAAATTCATCTGCAACGCTTTCAACACAAAGGACGCGCTTAACCGCGGTACAGCGCTGGCCGGAGTTCTTTGTCGCGCCCTGTACGGCCATTGCCGCCGCTTTTTCGAGATCCGCGTCTTCCATGACGATCAGAGAAGAATTGCCTCCAAGCTCCAACACGGTGCGGCGATAGCCTGCATGATTGGCGATATGTTTGCCGACGGCCACCCCTCCGGTAAACGTAATCAGCTCAATATGGTCATTGGTGATCATCTCCTCACCAATATCCCCAGGAAGTCCTGTCACGACCGACAACATCTCAGGCGGCAGTCCGGCTTCGTAGAGCACATCTGCCAGCGCGAGTGCGGTCAGCGGCGTCAGTTCGGTCGGCTTACAGACCATGCAGTTGTTGGTGGCAATCGCGGGTGCCACCTTGTGAGCAACCATATTCATCGGATGATTAAACGGTGTAATCGCAGAGATTGCCTTCAGCGGGTCGCGCTGGGTGTATATCCTTCGCTGTTTCCCGTGAGGCGTAAGATCACATGAGAAAATCTCGCCGTCATCAATAATGCACAGTTGGCCCGCCAGGCTGAACACATCAAAAGCCCTACCCACTTCATAGAGAGAATCCTGTTTGGAGATTCCCAGTTCTGCAGTAATCAGATCTGAAATCTCATCGCGCCGCGACGTCAGAATCTCTGCAGTACGCATCAGAATCTGCTGGCGCTCATAACGGGTCAGTGTCGGCGTATAGGCAGCGGCAATATCAAAGGCCTGGGCAACATCCTCCCGAGTCGCACAAGGCACAGTTCCCACGACGCTGTTGTCCCAAGGATTGGAAACCTCGATACGCTCGACACGGTCAGGCGTTTCACCACCGATCCGCAAGGTCTCATGAATTGGGGCTTTGGTCATCTTGGCGGCGTCGTTCATGAGTCATCCTCCACGACATGATTCAGCGTATGGTTAAAAATATCAAAGTTACGGCGACCCGTTGCATCCGCTTCAAGGCGACGGTTCACGATAAAGGGCACCCGCTGCTCAGAGAGTCCTCCGTGCGAGCGCAAAGGATCCTTCAGGCCGGACAAATCATGCTTCTCGGGAGCGCTGCCCAGCACATGATCACCCGTACTGATCACGACGAGATCACCAATGCGGTCGGAAGGCAGACCGAACAACTCACAGGCCTCGTTCCGCGTCAGGACCTTTTCGACTCCAATCACCCCGTCCAAAGCTTCACGAGCACGGGCATGATCCGATTGACTTTCCAAATAGACGGTGGCGAATCCACCCAGCGCACCATGATGGACCACGTACGGGTCCGTAATCGGCAGAATCACTCGAAAATCACTTAATCCCGCCTGCACGAACAGCGGCTCGAGATAGATGACGTTTGGCTCACCCGCCGAACCATGCTTGGCCTTCATGCCGTGATCAGCAGTGAGGGCAATAGTGGCACCCGTCGCGTCGAGTTTGCCCAGATATCCGTCCATCATCGCATAAAAAGCGTTAGCGACCGGCGACCCTGGAGCATGCTTGTGCTGAATGTAATCCGTCGTGGACAGATACATGATGTCCGGACGCATTGAATTCATCAGCACAACCCCCGAGGCAAAGACGAATTCGGATAGTTCTGCACTGTAAACATCCGGCACCGGCATTCCCACACGATCGACAATATTCTCTATGCCATGCTCAGCCAATGTCGTCTGGTCGGCAAGCTCTGAGGAGAAGCACACTGCATTTCCTTCAACGATATCCAAACCCACGCCCAGCAAGCGACGCAGTTTGTCCTTTGCCGTCACGACGGCCACCTTGGCCCCGGCCTGGTTAAATCCGGCCAGAATGGTGGGCACCCGCAACAGCGCCGGGTCGTTCATCATCACCTCGACATCATTTTCTGTGTCGTAATAAAAGTTGCCGCAGATACCATGTGCTGCCGGTGGCACTCCGGTGACAATGGAAAGGTTGTTCGGATTGGTAAAGCTCGGCACGACACAATCGGCAAAACCGAACGTCGCGTTTTCGCGAAGCGATGCAAAAAACGGGGTCTGGCCTGCCTCGATCGCCCGCTCGATATAACCCCCGTGGTCGGATCCTTCACCACCGGGCTCGGAGCCGTCCACACAAACCACCACCAGCGGTTGCTTGGGCCACGCATAATCTCTCTGATTGACGGATATCGTATTCATACTCTGATTCGCTTTGTATTTGTTTTGATCTGATCTTTGCTGGTGCGTACGCCCAGTGCACCGGGCTTGAGTCAGGCAGCTGGACTGCCTGAGTCGACGCCCATCTCCTCCATGACAATGCGAACGGCTTCAAGCGCACCGCGCATTTCACTGATACCAAGGCGTCCAATGCACCCCATCCGGAAACTTTCCGCCACGGTCAGTTTGCCTGGGTAGATGACATAACCTCTTTCGCTCAAGCCATCGTAAAAGCGCTGAAAATCAAATGCCGAATCCGCCGGCATTTTGAAGGTAACGATGATCGGCGCCTGCAATGCATCCGGCAAAAGGGTCTCGAATCCCATCGCGCGCATTCCTGCGACCAGCACCTCACAGTTCTCCCGGTAGCGTCCACCCCGGCCTGCGACGGCGCCTTCGGCATCGAACTCCTTCAACGCCTGGTCAAACGCCAGGATACAGTGGGTTGGCGGCGTAAACCGCCACTGCCCGTTCGACTCTAATCCCCGCCACTGCTGGTAAAGATCGAGACACAGACTATCCGAATTGCCCTCAGTTGCTGTAAGAGCAGATTCCGACGACAGGCAGAATCCCATTCCGGGCGCGCCCTCAAGGCATTTATTGCTCGAGGCTACCAAAGCATCGAAATTGATCTCTTTTGTCGATACCGGCAGCGCACCAAATGCACTCATCGAATCGATCAGCAATGACCTGCCTGCCTCCGACACCACTTTTCCGACCGCTTCGATCGGATTGAGGATTCCGGTTGTGGTCTCACAGTGGACCACGGCAACGTGTGTGATGCCGGAATCCCCTGCAAGGCACTCGGCCACCTGGCCGGGATCGACCGGCTTGTCCTCCGGCCACTGCAGCACCTCCGACTGAAGACGGTGATACTCGCAAATCGCCTGCATCCGCGCACCGTATGCCCCATTAATGAGGATCAGAACCTTCCCCGATGACGGGACAAAGTTGCTGAGCATTGCCTCCACGACGAAGGTTCCGCTGCCCTGTAACGGTACGCAGACGTGCGATCCCTGCCCTTCAATGATTTCCACCAGGCGGTTTCTGACGTGGCGGTTGATATCGATAAAGCGCTGATCGCGAGAACCGTAGTCGTGCAGCATTGCCTCTTTTACGGTACGCGAGGTGGTCAGCGGGCCGGGCGTCAGCAGCCAGGGATCCTGAGCGGGTTTTTCAGTCTGTGTCACCCCACTGCCTATTAAAAGATTTGCGACTTGTCGCAGTGGACTCTTGGGGTACTCATCACACTCACCACGCCGAGATGCCTGTTAGCCGCTCCAGAGGTTTTCACGAACCAGTTCATCCATCGTCGCTTCGATGCTTGCACGCAGAATTCCCACCATTTCGTCAATCTGGCCACGATCAAGAATCAATGGGGGTGACATCACATTCAGGTGCGCAATAGGACGAACAATCAATCCTCTTTGCTGACAATGCCGGGCGATCCGGTTGCCAATTTCAACTTCCGGCGCAAAAAGCTCCTTGCTTGCCTTGTCTGCAACATTTTCGATACACATCATGAAGTGACTGCCCCGTACATCACCGACGATCGGATAGTCCCCCAGCATTCTGAGCTGAGACTCGAAATATGGCCCCACGTCCCGCACATGACCGCAAATATCGTCACGTTCCATGATCTCGATATTCTTGACCCCCGCCGCACAAACAACGGGGTGCCCGGAGTAAGTAAATCCGTGAGTGAACATGGCGCCTTCCGCCTGGGGAACACTGATCACGTCGTAGATTTTTTCAGAAAGAATCGTCGCGGATAAAGGCAGGTATCCCGAGGAGATACCCTTCGCACAGGTAATGACGTCAGGCACAAAGTCAAAAACCGCCTCAGAGGCAAAGAAATGGCCCAGCCGGCCAAACCCAGTGACTACTTCATCAGATATATAGAGCACATCGTACTTGTCACACACCTCGCGGGTACGCCGATGATATCCGGCCGGCGGCACGATAACGCCCCCGGCGCCCATAATCGGCTCGGCGATAAAACAGGCGACATTTTCAGGACCGAGCTCCAGGATCTTGTTCTCAAGATCGCTCACGGTTTGATCACAAAAGGCGGCCTCGCTCATACCTTCAGGACGCCGGTACGTATTTGGAGCCGGAATGTGGTGCACCAGATCCGGTGCGAGATCAAAACCCTGATGGTCGAAGGTGACCCCGGTCATCGACATAGCGAGATAAGTACTGCCGTGGTATCCGTCGGTACGCGCGATGATCTTCTTTTTGCTTGGTTGCCCCAGACGGTTGAAGTAGAAATGAATGATTCGGATAGCGGTATCGTTCGCCATCGAGCCGCCGGTCCCAAAGAAAACATGGTTTAGCGATCCGGGTGTCAGTTCGGCCAGTTTTGCTGCCAGCGTGGCCGCAGGAGGGGTAGTCAGGTGATTGAACGTCGAATAGTAAGGAATCTGTCGCACCTGATCGGCAATAGCTTCAGCCATTTCATCATTACCATATCCGATATTGACGCACCAAAGACCACCGATTCCGTCCATGAAGCGATTGCCGTCTGAATCAAAGACATAGGCACCATCGGAATGCGACATAACCAGCGAACCTTCTTCCTTGAATGAGGCAAAGTCGGTCCAGGGATGGATATTGTGGTCACGATCCTTCTCCCACAGCGCTTGGGTATCGTATTTTTTTTGCGGTGCTGACATTGCTTTTTCCTCTTGAAAATTCTGACTCAGCTTGATGAATTAAATATGACTGAACCGATATTGCGATGCTGGCTAGGCTTCAAATCCCTTGAGCACGTTCACCGCATTCAGCCCGACTTCTCCGATATCGTATCCGCCCTCCATGACGAACAGGGTAGGAATACCCAATCCACCGATGAGTTCACCCGTTGTCAGGTAATCCGGAGTCGTCAGTTTGAAGAAACTGATGGGGTCATGCTCGAACGTATCTACCCCAAGGGAAACCACCAGATACCGGGGTTCAAATTCGCGGATGTGATTCAAGGCGTCGGTCAGGGCCTCGCGCCACTGACTGAAAAGCGTTCCGGGCGGCATCGGGTAATTCCGGTTAAAGCCCATCCCTGCACCCAATCCCGTCTCGTCCGCATAGCCCAGAAAATGAGGGAAAGCGTCTTCAGGGTCACCATGCAGCGAGCAAAAAAGCACATCATCGCGCTCGTAAAAGATATCCTGCGTACCGTTGCCATGATGGAAATCCACATCCAGGATGGCCACACGCTCCGAGCCGCTATCCAGCAGATACTGAGCCGCAATCGCTGCATTATTGAGAAAACAATATCCGCCGAACATGTCCCGCGCCGCATGATGCCCCGGCGGACGACACAGGGAGAACATCCCCGACTCCCCTGAAACTAGGGCCTTGGCCCCGGTCAGCGCCACATCTTTTGATGCCACCGCTGCTTCCCAGGTTCCCTCCGAAATCGACGTTTCAGCCGCGAGCGCATAATAACCCAGTTTCCCTTCTATAAACCGGGGTGCCCGGCACTGCATCCGTCTTGCCGGCCAGACAGAGGCCATTGCCTCACCGGCGTATCCGGTCTGACTCCATTCCTTCCAGGCAGTCTCAAGAAAGGCAACAAAATCAGCATCATGAATCCGCAGCACGGGATCCATTGAGAAAGATTCGGGTGCCTCCACTGGCCCCAGCTTGGCATTGCGCACCGCCTCAACAACCATGTCAGCGCGCGACGGACGTTCAAACGGCTTTACCAACTCACCGCCATACAGTTCGGTTTTCGCATCGCGCAACCGATGCTGTTCACTGAAAATTGTTCTCATAGCGTTATCACTTTCTCTCAATCTCGCGCAATAGCGCAGGTTCAGTACTGCAGGCCCCGCGACTGCAGATGCGAGACCAACCGGCCGATGAACCGCCAGCACTGCATCAGTTGCGCCTCTTCCACATACTCGTCCGGACGGTGCGCCTGCAGAATACTGCCCGGACCACATACGACGCAAGGAATCTTCACCTGGTCACCGAACAGTCCGGCTTCTGACCCGAAACTGATCTTCTCAGGATTGTTGTCGTCCTCAAGGAGCATCTGCACAAAACGTACCACTGGCGCATCGGCAGGCGTATTGAGTCCGGGATATCCGGCAAGCGGCTCAATAGAAATTGAGGTCTGCGGATCGACGGCATGCATCCTCGGCAAGAGCTCATCATCCACATAAGATGCGATCTGCTGGAAATAGCTGTCGGCTGTTTCTTCTGGCAAGTGCCGCAATTCAAAGCGGAATTCACAAGCGTCCGGCACGATATTGAGCGCCCGCCCGCCCTCAATGGGTCCGACATGCAGCGTACTGTGGGGCACGCGATAGCCATCATCGATCAGGCCGTGCTCATGCACCGTTTTATAGACATTACGGATGTGGCAGATCAAATCCGCTGCGACTTCCACCGCGTTGACACCTTCGACGGGATAGGCTGAGTGGGCGGCGCGCCCCCGAATATTGACGCGCCAACTCTGCTTACCTTTATGTGCGTTAATCACCTTCATGGTGGTGGGTTCCCCGATGATGCCCATGGCAGGTTTGACGGGCTGCTGCGTCAGTACATCCAGGAGCCGGCGGACGCCAATACATCCAATCTCTTCATCATAGGAAAACGCGAGATGCACTGGCGCCAGCAGAGGCTTTTCCATCATCTGCGGCACTTTAGCCAGCGCGCAGGCAATAAAGCCCTTCATATCGGCGGTTCCCCGTCCGAAAAGCGCCCCGCCCTTCTTAGTCAACACAAAGGGATTTGTTGACCAGTCCTGTCCATCCACAGGGACCACATCGGTGTGGCCGGACAACATGACCCCTGGCTTGTCTTGAGGGCCTATGGTCGCGTAGAGATTCGCCTTGGCGCCCGTCTCGTCATGGACCAGTAAACTGTCGATGCCGAAACCGGCCAGGTAATCTTTGACCCAGGCAATGAGCTCCAGATTGGAGTTGCGGCTGGTGGTGTCGAAAGCAATCAGCTCCCCAAGAAGCTGGTATAGCTCATCCTGCGCCTGATCGCCGGCCTCAGGAATACTCACGGGTCGCCCGGTACCCCGTATGCAGATGCAACTGCCGGATTCAAAGCGCGATCCAGATAATCATTCATCTGGGGCTGATAGCGCAGCCAAAGATCCCGAAGATCACCCACCGGGTCATCGGACCAATCGACCCGCAAATCCACAAGAGGCCAAACATTCTCCCCGGCCACCAGCAATGCCGCCGAATGAGTGGGGCCCTCCTCTCCACCGGCTGCGACGCCAGCTTCCAGGGCACATAAAAGACGCTCTGCCAGATGCGACCCGGCATGCTGGGCGAACCCCTCGGTCATTGCCGCCGGCACCCCGGTGGACGAAAGCAGATTGCCTGCGGCGACGCATTGATGACCATGAGACACCGCGTGGGTGCCAAGAATTTCCGATCCCGTGCGTTCGGCAATGTTGCCCTTGAGATCAACTGCCGTCACCTGGCGATATTGTGCGAACGGTCTGTCATCCATTACCGATGCCAACGCGGACGGCGCATCAAGGCCCTGCGCCATCAGATCAAGCATTTCGTTGCCAATGGAGGGATCCGTGACATTCTGTGTGGCCACGGCACCGGCACCTGCCCTGACCCAGGGACATCGGCTGCCCACACTGATGCTGGAGGTAGTGATTGCCACCCCGGCCATCGCCGTGCGTTCACACATCCCTGTAATCGAAAAGGTCACTGTACTGCCTCACCTGCGCCCTCGCCGGCCGCCTGTTGGCCTTGCAGCCCAAAAAACGAGTCGTCCGGGTAGGGCTCAAGAATCTCCATGGTTCCTTCGCGGAGACGTGCGACGTGAGTTGGCTCACCTGCCACGATGCGGCGGTAAAAGCGGGAGGGTACCGCAGGAGGCATGATGGCAAAGGCGTCGGCCGCGCGGTAGTCAGCGATCAGCATCCGTCGATCTCGATCTTGGGACTGATTGGGTCCTCCGCCGTGCAATGTCCAGATATCCATCAGGCAGACGTCACCAGCTTTTCCGACGAGGCTGTCGGCTCTGCCATCAAACTGATCAAACAGCGCAGGATCCGTTGAGCCTATGAACTTGCCATCATGGAAATGGGTATATCTTTCTCGGTGCGAGCCCGGAACCAGTCGGGCGCAGCCGTTGCCTTCATCCATATCATCAAGAAAGAGCAGTACCGTAATGCCATCGTCGTTCGTGTGCGGATCAAACGGATGGTCGGCATGATATTCGACTCGAGTCCCTGCCCCGGGAAACTTGTTGTTGAGTTTGCAGTGATGAAAAAAGACGTTCGGCCCAATAAGATCCGAAACGACCTCGGGCAAGTCGCCTTCAAAGAGCAGCCTTTGGTAAATCTCGGAGATATCAGTCGGATTTGCGACCCGACGCAGGCGGGGATTGGAGGAAGTGTGCCCTTGTTCGAGATCGAAACGGGCCTTGCTATTGGGAGTGTCAAAACCGTAATTGGCCTCGTGCTGACGACTTTCCTCTACCCACTCCTGCAACTGTGACAGGAGATCGCCCCGCACAGTTTCAGACACCAACCCCGGCAGCATGAGATAGCCCTGACGCTTGAACTCTGAAATCTGGGTTTCGTTCAACATACTTTTTACCTCCTCTGTTACTTCTACGTCTGCTCCACGTGATCGAAGACCCCAACCTCAGGGCCTTAATCCGGAATAACAGCAGTCACCTCAATCTCTACCACCCACTCCGGTCTTGCCAGCGCTGGCACCACCAGGCCAGTTGAGCAGGGAAACACGCCTTTCAGCCATTTGCCCATCTCCTGGTAGACCGCATCGCGGTAGCGAATATCAGTGAGATAAACAACGATCCTGCAGATATGTCCCAGCTCACTTCCCGCCTCCTGCAACAGCGTCTGGATATTTTCCATTGCCTTGGCGGTCTGTGCACCCGCATCACCCACATGCAACGACTCACGGGTATCCAAATCCTGAGCCACCTGACCTCGAAGAAACACCCAGGCCCCCCGAGCGACAACTGCCTGACAAAGATCGTTATCCAGGTTCTGCTCAGGATAAGTTTCTCGGGTATTGAACGGCCGAATGCGCTCATGAATCATTTCAAATCCTCCTTACAGTAGATCGTAGTGCCTGTTTTCTTGCCAGGAGACATCACCTACCGACAGTCACCTGATACGCACAAATTGCACCCACCGCCACTCATGAACCCGATTTCGGCTTGGCGGAGAAATCAGCGGTTACCCTATAAGACAAATCGGCTGAACGTCGAACAAAATCCAACGTATCCTCCCAGTCAAAATTCCGATAAACCGCTCCCAGATGCGCAAAGGGAGGAGCCTGGGCAAACAGCTGAAAAGTCAATCGGTGTCCGGCGTAATCCGAGTTCAGCAGATCCCGCGCATAAGCCAATAGTTTACGGCGATCCTCAGCCTGCCAGTTCTCATTAACGGAATAGTATTTTTTCAGCCACGGGCCACTCTCCTGATCCTCAAAACAGGCGAGATCCGGCGTGACACAGATCTGACCACCGCATAGCTCACGCGCAATATGCATCATGGCCGGAAGATTGGCGCACGCGTGAACCCGGCCTGTGAGGAGCAACGACTGGTTGGGCATCAAGAGGTCACTCGGGCTTTTCTCAGCAAGCGCAATAGCTGCTGTGAGGTGTGCATGAATCCCCTCGCGATACACCGCCAGTTGAGCCAGTTTTTCCTGAACCGCCTGCTGCTTGTCCAGCCCCGTCTGCTTCACGTTGAACAGCGCCGCCCCAATCATCATGTCTGCATATTTGAGAATGCGCTGGACGAATGCAAAAGCCGAATAGCGGTGCAGCGTCGCCCGGATAAAGGCCGCCGCCTTGGTGTGGCGGTAAAACAGCACGTTCTCCCAGGGGATGAGGACGTTGTCGAAGATGACCAACGCATCAATCTCGTCAAAGCGGTTTGACAGCGGATAGTCCTCTTTGGGCCCGCGCCCGGAAAAGCCCGTTCGGCAGATCATCCGAATACCGGGAGATCCAAGATCGCAGATAAAGCCTACGGCGTAGTCTGAATAAGCATCATTGCCCCAATTGGCAATGGTGGGCTTGGTGAATGCCTGGTTGGCATAAGGCGCTGCGGTCTCAAATTTGGCTCCCCGTACCACAATGCCCTCGTCGGTTTCCTTGACGACATGCAGCAGCATGTCTGGATCCTGATCCTGGGGTGCCTTGGACCGATCCCCTTTTGGATCGGTATTAGCCGATACATGGAAGGGATCGTAATCAATGACCCGATGAATATGATTGGCAATATTCTGGGAAAACTGCGGATCGACCTGATTGAGTACGTCCTGGCCATCATAAAGCGACCACATCTCACCCACGGTTTCATCTCCTACCCGGGTGACGACGCCACCAATATCGTCAAAGACCGCATCCGTCGAGTCTCGCTTATTCTGCCAATCCTCCTGCGTATACGGCAGTTTCAACCCTACCGAAAATGGCTCATCTTTATCATCGTGATACGTCATGACAGGTGCGGTGGCCGCATCGTGCTGCATGTCATAGATCCGCGCGCGTATATCGACCAGGGGCTTGAACATCGGGTGCGTGGTGACATCAGGCACCTTCTCGCCGTTCATGAACACCACCCGGCCATCGCGAATCGATTCGCGGTACTCCTCTCCCGTTCTAATCATGACTTCCTTCCTAAGTTAATGGGGTTATCAGCGGGAAACGCCAGGGCGCTTGCCGACACATCACCACCGCATCATCGCGATCCCGCAAAAATTGTAAAATATAGTTTTAGAATGAATTAGATAGATTTTTTTTATGTCATTCTCCCTGCGGCAACTGCGTCACTTTATCTGTATTGCGGACCATCAGAATATCTCCAGCGCCGCCAGGGAACTCTTTCTTTCACAGCCTGCCCTGTCAACGTCGATTGTGCAACTCGAAGAAACACTCGGCCTGCAGTTACTGATTCGCCATCATGCCAGAGGGGTCTCTCTTACCCCCGCCGGGAATACTTTTCTGGCCCAGGCGCGGTCTCTGGTGGCTCACGCCGAAGAAGTCGCCACTACGGGACGGGCGTTGGGTGAGTCGGCTCAGGGGATTCTCGAAGTAGGATGTTTCTGGACTCTTTCACCGTTTTTTCTCCCTGGCCTTCTGGTGCTCGCAAGGGAACGTCATCCAGAGCTTGAGATCAAGGTCAGCGAAGGGCCTCTCAACGAACTTCAGGGCTTGCTCCATAACGGCAATATTGAGATGGCGCTGCTTTATGATATTGATCTCGATCCCGCGCTGGCTCGGGTGCCGTTGGCCGACGTGAAGCCGCACGTCCTGCTGCCGGCGTCCCATCCCCTGGCAAACCGTGCGAGCCTGTCTTTGAAGGCCCTGCGCGAGGAGCCATTCATCCTGCTTGACCTGCCCCATAGTCGCGATTACTTCCTGGGATTCTTCGGCAAGCTCGGCTTTCAACCGCGAGTACGCCATCGCAGCCAATCTTTCGAGCTTGTACGTGGGCTCGTCGCGAGTGGCGAGGGCTACAGTATCCTCAACCTGCAGCCAGCCTCCCAACAGACATATGACGGAGGAAAGGTGCGATGTTTACCGATCAGGGAAAAAATGCCGTCCCTGACGGTGGTGCTGGGTCATCCTGTGGGTCTACGTCAAACCGGTCGGGCCCAGGCTTTTTTGCGCTGTTGCCATGAGTACTTCAAAAAGACGCCGAAGAGCCAAAGCGCTTAACGAGTGACAAAGACAGCGCGACGGCGTATCCCACCCCGATCGCAAACACGACCGTTCCCAGACCTACCGTTCCGCCCAGCAGCCATCCGCAACACAACACGGTGACCTCGAGTCCAGCCCTGACCCAGCCAATAGGTTTTCCGGTGATGCGCTGCAAGCCGGTCATCAGTCCGTCGCGCGGACCTGGGCCAAGATTGGCTGTCAAATAAAGTCCGCTTCCGACGCCAATCAATATGACTCCTACAATGAGCTGGAAATAGCGCATCACCGAGTCCTCAGGGAGGATCAATAGCGGCGTCATGGTATCAATGGCCACCGCAATCACGACTGCATTGGAAAGCGTACCGAACCCCGGGAGTTCCCGTAGCGGTATCCAGAGGAGGAGCACCAAAACACTGACGACAAACGTAGCAAATCCAACGCTCAGACCCGACTGCACTGAGATGCCCTGCGCAAGGACAGTCCATGGACTGACGCCAAGGCCCGCCGCAATGAACATCGCCTCCCCAGTTCCAAAAAGCCAGAGACCGGCGAAGAGCGCTGCCGCGGTAGATCCTCTGGGCTTAAAGGTGAGTGGCGCGTCGGCGCTCCAGAGCGTCCGGGGCACACTGTGGGCCGGACGCAGCAGGCGGCGCCAGTCCGCTAAATTCATACACCCCTACCGATCATTGCAGGACCCACCGCAATTACGCGGGATGATCCAGGATCGACTGAACCTCTCGAATCGCACGCTCTCCCGTCATGCGGGCGCCATGACAGGTACAGAAATGATCCGTTGATGTTGCCTCGCCGCAAAAAAACAGCCGGTCTGCCAACGGTTTGGCCAGCACCGCCCTCTGATGGAATTGACCCGGCATGCTGGTTGAATAGGCACCCCTGACAAACGGATTTCCACGCCACGCAGACTGGCGATCCGACTTCACTTTAAAGCGAATGTCGTTTCCAAACACGTAACACAAAGCATCTATCACAGCCTCTCGTGATGCGTCCGTCCCTGCCCGTTCAAGCCAATCTGCGTGTCTCCCGGCGACGATACCGATAGCGCAGTTAAATCCATAGGCGCCGAGACTGATCTGGATGGGCGGATGACCTTCCCGTTCGACGACCACGCGCTCGGTGACATCCTCAGGGAATACCGCTCGATCTATCTCGAGGCGAATCCGGTTGTAGTTGCCAAGGGGAAGAGCCCAAATAGCGTCCTGTTTCTCTGTAGGCAACTCCGGCACAAACCGGATGTCTCCTGAAGCCAGAACGCCGGTCGAAACGGCAATGACGGCACACTTCGCCTTAATCTGCCCTTTGGCGGTTTCTACCACAACGCCCGGACCCTGCCACTGCACACAGGTCACTGCCGTATTCAGAGAGACCGGCACAGCCGCTCCCCATTGACTGACCAAAGCGCCGTATCCGTCCACGACGGGCCAGTTCTCATCGGTGTCGTTGTAACTAACAAGATCCCCTATCGAAATCTGGTCCACGTCCGACGAGGTATTCAGCGTATCGTAAAAATCGAGCACCTCAGCCCATGGTTCATCGCGGTCAACGGTATCGAACACCGATTGATCCAGCCCCTGAGTCCAGGCGTCAGCGACGCTTTTTTGGCGCTCGTTCATTGCTCTGAACGCAGCTGCGACTTCGACATCGTCGACCCAGGCGCCCTGGCGGAAAAACCCGGAGCGGCCATACCCCTCCCGACGCTCGTAACGCACCCCAAGCGCATCGGCCGTGTCGACAAAGGGATTGAGACTAGCTGAGTGCATCCAGTGACAACCGAGATCAAAAGGTGCACCGTCTGACATGATCTCGGTATGGGCGCGACCCCCCACGCGAGCATCCGCTTCCAGAATCACCGAAGTCAGCCCGCTCGCACCCAGCGCGCGGCCCGCGGCCAGACCCGCCGCGCCAGCCCCAATAACCACCACATCGACCGCCCTACTCATGAGCGCTGAAACTGGGGTCCAGTCAGGCAGCCTGCCTGGACCACCAGCCGTGCTGGCTCCACCCCGATGGGGTAGCAAAGATGTGCCAAGGTCTCAACATCAAAAACCGCAAAATCGGCCCGATAACCTTCCTTCAGCACGCCACGGTCAGACAAACCCAGGGCTTTCGCCGCATGAATGGTGACACCCGCGACTGACTCGCGGGGCGTTAATCCAAACATGACACAGGCCATGTTGAGCACCAGCAGAAGCGAATCAACGGGAGAACTGCCTGGGTTGTAGTCCGTCGCGAGGGCCATCGGGACCTGATGTTTACGAAACAGCTCCACAGGCGGGCATTGTTTTTCTTTCAGAAAATAAAACGCTCCCGGGAGCAGTACCGCAACGGTGTCTGATTCTGCGAGCGCCTTGACTCCTGCTTCGTCGGTGTACTCCAGGTGGTCTGCAGACAGAGCCCCGAACTCTGCAGCCAGCGCCGCCCCTCCACCGTTGGTCAATTGATCGGCATGAAGACGGACCGGCAAGCCCAGTTCGCGCGCTTTTTCAAACACCCGACGGACTTGCTGGCAACTAAACGCAATGTTTTCGCAGAAGGCATCAACGCTGTCTGCCAGGCCTTGTCTTGCAACCGAGGGCAGCATTTCCTCGCAGACCAACTGAATGTAATCGTCACTCCTTTCGTGAAAGTCTTCCGGAATCGCGTGCGCTCCCAAAAATGTCGTATGGACAAACACCGGCAGCCTCTCACACAGTGAACGCGCTGCCAAAAGCATCTTCTCCTCATCTTCAACACAAAGCCCGTAGCCGCTTTTCACCTCAAGCGTTGTCACGCCGTTGGCGCACATACGGGTTGCGCGGTCCAGAGCCAAAGCAGCGAGCTCCTGTTGGCTTGTCTCTCGGGTCGCAGCGACGGTTGACCGGATTCCCCCACCCTGTCGTGAGATTTCCTGGTAACTGACACCCTCAAGACGCTGCTCGAATTCTCGGGACCGGTCGCCCCCGTAAACCAGATGGGTGTGGCAGTCGATCAGGCCCGGCAGAACGAGGCCACCACCACAATCGACGACCTCCTCAACTTGCTTATCAGCAAGTGGGGTCTGGGAAAGGACGGCTTCCCGTGGGCCCACCGCAAGAATGCTTTCCCCGTCTGTCAGCAAAACCCCGTTATCAATGACTTCCGTCCCGGGGACAGCATCTGCCATGGGCACAATTCTGGCGTTTTCCCAAAGTTTCACGTTCAGTAACCTCCGGTTAAATCCGGAAAGAACTCGTGCAGCACGAGTTCATGCATGACCTCAAAGTCCCGACCAGGGGACCGATCCTGGTCCAGCGGAGCGATGTGTCCTCGCACCAAATCATAAAAGCGGGCCACTCCCTGGCCATAATGGGCCTTTCGCTGATCCAGAGCAATGCAGCCTGCCATGGCTTCATAGGAAAGTATTGCCGTCCCGTACCGCACAATCTCCAGCAGGCGTTGAATCACCGGCAAGGCCATAGACATATAGTCCTCCTGACCCCCCGAGGTCTCGGACGTCATCAAGGAAAGAGGCTGCGCCGCCATACGGACACGCGCCACAAGATCGATACAGGCTTTATGCGCCACCACCATCCCGGCATCCAATCCCGGGCGGGGAGCCAGCTGAGGGTTAAGGCCGGTTTGGTTTTCATCCATCATCCGATGCAATCGGCGCTCACTGAGACAAACGACGTGCGATGTGGCGATAGCGAGGTATTCGATCAAATTGACCAGCAACTGGTTGTGGAAACTCCCTACCGACAACAATCTTGCCTGCCCTTCGCCATCGTCTTCCACCAGCATGGGATTTCCTGAGAAGGTTCTGATCGTCTGTTCGATGCCGGACCTGACCTGGTCGAGAGCATCCAAATGTGCGCCGTGCACCTGAGGAATAATGCGCAGAGAGATCGCGGCCTGCAGCTTGTACGGTGTCACCCTACTGCCCTTAAGCAGTTGGTTAAGGCGCGCAATCACCTTTCCCACTCCGGCCCCGTTCGATTGGGCGAGAGCGGGATGGATTGCATCCTTGGGGGCAGCCAATGCTTCGAGGGAGACGGCCGCGACCAGCGTCGCGAATTCCTGCAGGGCACTGACCTGTCGATGAGCATAGATCGCATATGCCGGCAGAGCCGTAATCCCGTTGATCAGCGCCAGACCTTCTTTTGAGCCGGGCAAATAGGGGCCCACCCCACGTGCCGACAAAGCCGCCGCCGCAGCAACCGGTTCGCCATCTGGGTCGAGCACCCTGCCCTCTCCAATCAGCGTCTGGAAACAGTGGGCATTGGGTGTCCCATCAGCAGCGAATCCATGCCCGAGCGCGGGCACAAAAGGATCGAAGTCGTCATTCAGCCGCGCGGCAATGAATTGACACAGGTCGGCGCTGACGCCATCCTGGCCTGAAAGAAAATTTGCCAATCGAACCATCATCATCGCGCGCACCACCGGACGGGGCAGCGGCTCCCCAAACGCTGCGGCCCGGGCAAGCAGGATGTTGCGGGAAATCGCATCACGCGCTTCTGTAGAAAGATCTGTCGTGCTCAACCTGCCAAGACCCGTTGTGACGCCGTAGCAGGGAGCTCCCGCCTCAATCAAGTCATTGAATATCCCGCGGCCCCGCTCAACGCCGGCGAGCAGTGCAGGGGCAATATCGAATCGGGCCTGTTCGTACGCCACCGCCGTGATGACGTCCCAATTAAGGTCTTCTGGCGCCTTAAGCGTAATCATGTGTAGTCCAGCACCGTGCCGATATCCAGGCGCTTGGCCTTTTCAAGCATGGTCCAACCCAAGGCAATATCCGACGTGGACAACCCACGATGCCAGAACAGGATCGTCTCACTGTCATTCTCACGACCGGCCAGCTCCCCTGCGCAGATGGACCCAATCTCTCCATGAATCGTTTCGCGCGTTACCTTCCCCCCATCAACGTGACGGCGCAGGCAGCCAAAGGGTCCGATCAGGCATTGCTCCCAATGGTCCACCACAATCTTGTCCATGACGTCCGTGAAATCATCCTCGACAGTACTCTGGGTGCCGTAGGGAATCACCAGCGCTCCCGGCCGTACCCATTCCGTACGAAACAGCGGCTCGGGTGCTTCAAGCCGCGAAGCCTCTATCATGACATCGGCACCTTCAAGGCAGCTTTGCCAATCATCTGTCACAGTGACGGATTTGCCGAGTTCGTCTGACAAGCGTTGGCCGAAACTGTCCCGACTCTCAGGGCGCCGGGAATGAACTCGAATTTCCTCGAAATCGAAAAGATGATCAAGGAGTTTGACGTTCCAGAAGGAGCTGCCGCGCGCCCCGATATGACCAAGCACCTTTGGCTCGGAGGGCGCGAGATATTTTGCTCCCACGGCGGTCATAGCACCGGTGCGCATGTCGGTAATCGCAGTCGCATCAATAACGGCTCGAGGTACACCGGTGCGAGCATCCATCAAAGTCAGCATGCCAAACTCTGATGGATAGCCGAGTTTGTAGTTGTCGATGAAATCACCAACCACCTTTATTCCTGCAATACCGATCGGCGCGATATAGCCGCGCAGCACGTTGAAATGCCCGCGAAAGGCCGGGTCTGGCCGCAGGTGCATGCGGGGTTCGATAACTGTTTCTCCCCGACCCTGCGCTGCGAGGGAATCTTCCTGAGCCTGAATGATTTCGTCAGCCGTCATCGCCAGTGCTTCGACGTCGCGGGCATTCAGATAGTGCAGCGTGAGATGTTCCATGGGAACTCCAGAATCAAACGAAGAGTGTCTCAGTCACCTACTGTGGGCTTTGACTTTTTGGGAAAATGACAGGGAATTGATCCCCACTGAACGGTGCCCCGTGTTCATACGCCAGGCCAGGGAAAAATGGCGAAGTCTTGCCCGGTCTTTGAACAAACCGGGCATCATCCCCTACCCACCGGATTGAGGTTACCCGGCGGCGCTGACTTGAGTGATTTGCGGCAGCACCATGCAGCGTTCGGAAGTTGAATGCGATCGCGTCACCTGGCTCCGTTGCCCAACGGCGGATCTCTAAACTGTCGCGATCAGTTTCAACGTCCGGTACTGACTCGGATTCATCCGCCGAATACAGATCCGTGCCATCAAATCGGGTTGGCTTGAAGTCAACTCCCCACCTATGGGAACCCGCCACGTACTCGACGGTACGATCAGCAGGAACTGGGTCCACCGGAACCCAAAAACTCACCGACTGGGTGCCATCAACGATGTAATAGGGCTGGTCATGGTGCCAGGGTGTCTTAACCGAATTGCCAGGTTCCTTGACCAGGACATGATCGTGGAAGACGCGTGCCGTATCCGAGCGCATCAGTTGCGCCGCGATCTTCGCCATCGGAGACTCAACCACCAACGCGCGATAACCGGAAAAATCTGCCCAAACGCAGTAATCCTGAAAAAATTCGCAGCCCTCACTCTCTTCGGGCCGATAGGTGCGCTCCCGCCAACTCGGGTTACGTTTATTTTCCTCGATGGCCTGACGTACTCCTTCTACCCAAGGCGTGAATACATCCCGAAGCACCACAACCCCGTCCGCTTCGAAAACCTCAACGAGGTCATCGGAGATCAGATTTGGGCTCATCTTTTCCATCTTTAATTGTGATTTCCTGGTGTTTCGTTTGCAGGCAATCCAGAAGCTCAGTACTCCATCGCAGTGCAGCGGTACAGCAGCCGTCGATGGCCTGAGAAATCATTAATCGGGTAGTGAAGCGTAAACCGGTTATCCCACATCACCAACTGACCCTCCGTCCAGGAGATGCGGGCAGTAAATTCACAGCGGGTCATATGCTCATCCAGAAACTTCAGCAGCGGCTCACTTTCTTCTTTTGTCATCCCGACAAAGCGTGTGGCGAACATGCGATTGAGATAGATGCCCTCCTCACCTGTCTCAGGATGACGCCGTACGACCGGATGCACTGCCGTCTCTGATGGATGATCTGGCGCATCGGGGCCGGAATAACTATGCACGGCCTCGAGTTTTCGCAGAAGTTGCTGCATGCCGGAACTCAGTGCGGAGAAAGCAGCCACCGTACTGGCAAAGAGCGTATCACCCCCCACAGGCGGAAGTTGCTTCGCGTGCAGCGCAGACAGATAACCAGCGGGCTTTCGGAAAGTCACATCAGCGTGCCAACAGACCCCACCGAAAAGCCGATCGCCTTCTGGCTCTTTCAGCATCTGAAGCACTTCCGGCGCCTCATCGACCGAAATCACGCCATCGTCGGCGTGATGTACAAAGAGGGGCCCGAACTGGCGAACAAAACTCCGCAATGCCTGCGCTGAAGCTTCCTGGGGCTCAAACATCAGCACAAGATATTTATCGAACGCTTCTTTAATAATTCGAATCAACGCAGGATCCGACTCATCCGATGCCGCCGTCCACGGGAGATTCTCAATGAATGCTCCGAACACTGGAGTAATCGGTCTGATCCGTACCGAATTATTAGTCAGGCCATCAGCCGCAGCCAAGGAATCCCCTGCGGGACTTATTGTCTGAGTCACCGGTGTCATTTATTCTCCCACTAGTAATGAGCAAGCGTAGACGCGGATACGCAGGCGCAGACCACGCTTTCACTGTGCCATCCGCGCGTCATTACGGTGCATCAGTATAGGCGCCGACACAAAACAAGCAACCAGGAAATCATGCGTACTTCAGGCTCTCGACTCAACTCTGTGCGTTGTGCAACCGCTCTGACCGCCTCAGGCTGGAAAAATAACTGTGTCATCGAGTTCGATGCATCGGGGCGGATACAAAGTCTGCGGGAAGATAGCCAATCAGATGTGGATCTGATACTTAAGGGTACGGTTATTGCGGGAATACCCAACCTGCATTCCCACGCCCATCAGAAAGTCATTACAGGGCTGACAGAGCATCGAATTGCAGGTCAGGATGATTTCTGGGGCTGGCGCGAAGTCATGTATCGCGCAAACGCGCGGCTTGATCCGGAGCAACTGCAGACGATTGCCCGATATCTGTATATCGACATGCTGCTAAAAGGATATACCTCCGTTGCCGAATTTCACTACCTGCATCATCAACCGGACGGTACGCCCTATTCCGACCTCAGCGAGATGTCGGCACAACTTCTGCAGGCTGCCTCCGAAGCCGGGATTGCTATCACGCTTTTGCCGGTTCTGTACTGTCGGGGCGGATTCAAAGATGAACCGGTACAAGACTCCCAGCATCGGTTCTTCAATGATCCGGAACGCTACCTGGCGCTGCTCGAGAGTTGTCATTCGCTTTGCGCAAATAATCCAGACAGATCCCTGGGTTTCGCGGCTCACTCCCTTCGCGCTGTCTCCCCTTCAGCCATGTCGTCAACCATCAAGGCGGCGGGACCAATGCTTGAAGGAGCCCCAATCCACATCCATGTTGCCGAGCAGATGCGTGAAGTCAATGACTGCCTTGAAATAAACGGGGCAAGACCCGTGGCCTGGTTGTATGACCAATGTGACGTTAACGATCGTTGGTGCCTTGTCCACGCCACGCATGTCGACCCTCAGGAGCAGACACTGCTTGCGCAAAGCCAAGCGATCGTCGGACTCTGCCCGACGACGGAGGCCAATCTCGGCGATGGCATTTTTCCTGCAGCGGAATTGATGAACAGCAATGGGTTTCTGGGCGTGGGCTCGGACAGTCAGGTGTGCACATCCCCTGCAGAGGAGCTTCGCCTGCTCGAATACAGTCAACGGTTCAGCCTTCAGCGGCGAACGGTGCTGGTGCCGGACGAAGCCGGCAGCAATGGCCGGGCATTAATCACCGCAGCAATTATTGGGGGGAATCGTGCTCGGGGTGAGTCACTCGCCGGACTGCAGCCCGGCGCCCGGGGAGATCTTGTTGAAATTGGATCGGATCACGTTGAATTTGCAGGGCGCTCACCGGATCAGATTCTTGATACCTGGATTTTTTCAGGGCCCGATAACCCCGTGCAAAACGTGGTTGCCGGGGCAAGACATGTTGTTCATGATGGTATCCATCCTGCGATGGAGAGCGCATCGCGAGCATACCGGGAAATGGTGAATGCTCTCGATCTGAGCTGACCGATCCGCCTTGCGCAACGTCAACAGGGGAACCCACTATCGTGAAGACAGTTAATTTGATTCCGGGTCAGGTGGCACTGGATCAACTCCGGGAGATCGGGAAGGAGCCCGTTCAGGTATCGCTCCCTGAAGACGCCTGGCGCCAGGTTCGTCACAGTCGTGACTCCCTGAATGCGGTTGTGCAGCGCGGTGCGCCGGCCTATGGGATTAACACAGGCTTTGGCAAACTCGCGAAGACTCAGGTGGATAATGCCGATCTGTCCACGCTGCAACATAACCTGATTCGCTCCCATGCTGTCGGCGTGGGCCAGCCGCTTGGTCTTGAGATCACCCGGCTGATCATGGTCCTGAAACTCTTGAGCCTCTCTCGGGGATATTCTGGTGTCCGTCCGGAGGTGATCGAGCACTTCATTTTGATGGTGTCAAATGACATCCTTCCGGTCATTCCTGAAAAAGGATCCGTGGGCGCCTCGGGAGATCTCGCACCGCTTGCCCACCTGTCTCTCGCGCTGATCGGCGAAGGAGAGGTATTTTTCCGAGATAAACGCGTTTCGGCAGCAGAGGCCTTGCAGTCCGCAGGATTGCATCCGCTGGTCCTCGAGGCCAAGGAAGGGCTTGCACTGCTAAACGGCACGCAGGTTTCTGCAGCGCTCGCGATTGGCGGTCTATTTTCCGCCGAACAAAATCTCGCCAGCGCCATGGTGATCGGAGCCATCTCGGTAGATGCGGCCCTCGGCAGCTACGTGCCTTTCGATGCTCGCATTCACGAGGCCCGAGGGCAGTCGGGGCAGACGCGGGTGGCAGCCATCTACCGGGCATTGCTTAACAACAGCGAACTCAACCGTTCGCATGCCGACTGCGATCGTGTTCAGGATCCTTACTGCCTTCGCTGTCAGCCGCAGGTGTTGGGCGCCTGTCTCGATCAGCTCGATCATGCCGCGCGGATTCTTTTGCGCGAAGCAAACGCCGTTTCCGATAACCCGATTCTGTGTCCAGAAACGGGTGATGTCCTGTCAGGCGGAAACTTCCACGCAGAACCCGTGGCACTGGTTGCCGACAATATTGCTCTCGCGATTGCTGAGACCGGCAGTTTGTCTGAGCGACGGATCGCCATGCTGGTCGATGCCAGTATCAGTGAACTGCCGCCCTTTCTGACCCGAAATGCCGGGCTGGAATCGGGCTTCATGATCGCCCATGTCACCGCCGCAGCTCTGGCATCCGAAAACAAGAGCCTTGCCCACCCCGCCAGCGTGGACAGTCTTCCCACATCGGCAAACCAGGAGGATCACGTCAGTATGGCCACTTTTGCCGCGCGCCGACTCCAAGACATGAACAAGAACACCCTGCAGATCCTGGCCGTCGAATATCTCGCCGCCTCACAAGGGATCTCCCTGCGCCGGCCTCTGACTTCTTCAACTCAAGTGGAGTCCGCGTACGAACTGCTCCGCGCACACGTGCCGGAATATGCCCAAGACAGGGTGTTGTATCCCGATATAGAAGAATCGGCCTCAATCATCAATCAAGGCCAGCTGGCAAAACTTCTGCCCAAGCAACCGCTGGATACGGATACACAAATACATTGAAGGATTGACGCGAGTAACTTTGAGAACCCTATGAATCGAATCCTCAGCATTGCCCAGGTCGGCCACCCGGTCCTGCGCGAACCCACAGCAGAACTCAGCACCGAGACGCTCCAGAGCCCTGAGATGCAGCAATTCATTGATGATCTGATCGCGACCATGCGTGCAGCCAATGGAGCAGGCCTTGCTGCCAATCAGGTGTATCAATCCCTTCGAATCTGCGCGATCGAGGTACGCGATAACCCACGCTACCCTTATCGTCCGAATATTCCCCTTACGGTTCTGGTGAATCCCGTACTGACACCGGTAGGCGATGCCATGTTCGAGAACTATGAGGGCTGCCTCAGCGTCCCCAATCTGCGCGGAAAAGTGCAACGCCACTGCGAAATAGACGTCAGCGCTCTGGACCGGCACGGCAATCCGATCAATGACCGCGTCAAGGGGATGACCGCCGCCACCTATCAGCATGAGGTGGATCATCTGCTCGGCAAACTGTTTCTAGACCGGGTGGAGGACTCAACCAGTCTCGTCACCTGGGACCACTTTGAGCGCTATCACCGGGCCCAGGTCGCCGAAAACGTCCAGCAACTGGTAGCCCGATACGGCAGTTGAAGACATCCGTACTCCCACTAACCCTCATTACTGATCTCGATCCGATCTCGACAAACCGACATGACTCAAAATCGATACGCACCTGAACGACATATTCAGGCTCCCAAAGGACCCCAACTGCAGTGTAAGCACTGGAGCACCGAAGCACCCATGCGGATGCTGATGAATAACCTGGATCCTGCGGTGGCCGAAAATCCGGCAGAACTTGTTGTTTACGGCGGCGTCGGGCGGGCGGCCCGGGACTGGGAAAGTTTCGACCGAATCGTGGCATCTCTCAAAACACTTGAAACGCACCAGACACTGCTTGTGCAATCAGGTAAACCTGTCGGGGTTTTTGAAACCCATGAGCAGGCACCCCGAGTCCTGATCGCCAACTCCAACCTCGTGCCCCATTGGGCGACGCTCGAGCATTTCTCAGAGCTCGATCAGCGCGGTCTCATGATGTACGGGCAAATGACCGCGGGTTCGTGGATCTACATCGGCTCGCAGGGAATCGTTCAGGGCACCTTTGAGACCTTTGCCGAAATGTCGCGCCAACACTTCGGGGGGTCACCCAAAGGCCGATGGATTCTTACCGCCGGGCTCGGCGGCATGGGAGGCGCCCAGCCGCTTGCCGCTACCATGAGCGGTTACTCAATGATTGCCGTTGAATGCAATCGTCAATCAATTGAGTTTCGACTCAAGACGCGTTATCTGGACGCATGGGCCGACAACATCGACGACGCCCTGCATCTTGTTGAAACCGCCCACAGCGAGGGCAGACCAATATCAGTGGGGCTGTTAGGCAATGCCGCCGAGATCTATCCCGACCTGGTCGAGCGTTCCAGATCGGATCCGCGCTATCAGCCTGATGCTGTGACAGATCAGACCTCGGCCCACGATCCGCAGAACGGCTATATGCCCGCGGGCTGGTCGATGGAAGAATGGACCGAGCGACGACGCACTGATCCCAAATCTGTCGCACAGGCCGCGAAAGCCTCCATGGCCGTTCAGGTCAAAGCCATGCTCGACTTTTGGGACCGGGGCATACCGGTGGTGGACTATGGCAATAACATCCGCCAGATGGCACAGGAAACCGGTATTGCCAATGCCTTCGACTATCCCGGCTTCGTTCCTGCCTATGTTCGACCCCTCTTCTGCCGGGGGATTGGCCCTTTCCGCTGGGCAGCCCTCTCGGGGGATCCCGAGGACATTTACCGCACGGATGCCAAAGTCAAAGAACTGATTCCCGACAATCCGCAACTGCATCAATGGCTGGACATGGCGCAGAAAAGAATCTCTTTCCAGGGGATGCCGAGTCGAATCTGCTGGCTCGGGCTGGGTGACCGTGATCGCGTGGGCAGGGCCTTTAACCAGATGGTGGCAAGCGGCGAACTCAGCGCGCCTGTCGTCATTGGACGGGATCATCTCGACAGCGGCTCGGTGGCCAGCCCCAACCGCGAGACTGAACAGATGAAAGACGGCTCTGACGCCGTGTCAGACTGGCCGTTGCTGAATGCGCTGCTGAACACCGCCTCTGGAGCTACCTGGGTGTCTTTTCATCATGGTGGTGGTGTCGGCATTGGCTTCTCCCAACATGCCGGTCTCGTTATCCTGGCCGATGGATCAGAATCTGCAGACCAGAAGCTGGCTCGAGTACTCTGGAATGACCCTGCCACAGGCGTCATGCGTCACGCTGATGCCGGCTATGAGGAGGCGATTGATTGCGCCCGAACCCATGGGCTTAACCTGCCCAGTATCGGGAAGTAACGGCCGATACTGAGATCCTTGTCTAATTGATTCAGGACTTTCACCGCCAATCAGAAGGGAGATGGTGGGTAGTCTGGATTTGTTCCGATCACCAATGGGCTCCAGCGTTGACCTGCACATCTTCCATTGTCAAGGCAGGGGACAATTCTGAGCACAAAAAGGAGACGAGTTCCGCAATCTCCTCGGCCTGCACCAAACGATTTTGCGGATTGGAGGCTGCGATTTCTGCTCTTTGCGCTTCAAGGCTGAGGCCGGATCGATCAGCCATAAGTGCAATACTGTTCCGCAGCATCTCAGTCTCAACCCAGGTCGGACTGACAGAAGTACAGGTCACGCCTCTGGCTGCTCCCTCCAAAGCCACGGCCCGCGTAAGCCCCAGCAACCCTGCCTTGGATGCGCAATAGGCGGCATGCGTGGACACGGCCGTATTCGCAGCCGTAGAAGCAATATTGACGATACGGCCCCAACCGCCCACCAGCATGCTCGGCAGGCACGCCCGGATCATCTTGAAGGGGCCGTTGAGGTTGGTCTCAATCACAAGATTCCAGTCGTCATCACTGTGGTCACATACCTCATGATGAACCGAAACCCCTGCCGCATTCACCAGAATATCGGGTTCCCCGTAGTGCGCTGTCACCCGTTCCACAAAGCCTCGAACAGAATCCGAGTCACATACATTCAACTGGCCGATAAGAAAACTCTCATGGGATAGGCTGTCATATTCCTCGACATTTCGACGACCGCCGATCGCTACTTTTGCCCCGCGCGCAACGAGTGTTCTGGCAATCTCCAGTCCGATGCCGGCAGTACCGCCGGTCACGATTGCCACGCGTCCTTGATGCCATAGTTCTTTAGTCATTGAGATCGTCCTAAATCAGATTGATATCACCCTTGAGTTCGTGCCGAAGCTGTCGCCAGCGGCTGTAGAACTCATCAGTGCCCACATGGGTCAATCGAACATGTCGGTGGCCGTTAAAACCGGTACGTGCATGCAAGACCCTTGCGTTATCAAGCACCAATGCTTCGCCATCCTTTAGCAGATACGACATGTGGTATTTGCTGTCATAAGAAAGCGCGAACATTTTGGATAAAGCGTCATAGACAGGCTCCAGCAACTCCTCAGGAAAATCGAGAGGGCCCATGGTTCTTTCGTTTAACCGGAACTCGCGAATGTGGCCGAAATAATCCAGTCCGATCACTGGGGCCTCTGCACGCAATCCAACCCCCTCGATAAAGCGACGATGAGTAATCGGGACATTCGTCAGCAATTCATACTCACTAGGGTATTGAACCTTGAAGTCTGCTGCCAACTTAAAACCATCAGTCATCACCGACTTGCCGCCGCCATCTTCGCTTGCTGTGATGGAATGAAAAATCATGATCCCCGGAGGAGGCTTTCGAAAGTTTTCGTCTGTATGCGGCCTCAGCGGTACTGGGTTATTGGCGATTACCGCAGGATTGGCCGTCGAGACGATCTCGAAGACACGGCCATAGTGGGTTTCTCTTATAAAGCTCAACAGGCCCGCAATCTTTTCAGTCTCTTCCGGGCACTTAGGCACGTCTTCCAACAGGCAAATGCCATAGGTTCTTACCGCATCATAAATCGCAAGCAACTGTTCCTGATCTTCCAGAGCGGCTGGATAGCTGACATGGGGAAGACACTTGGTCAGCCCGGCGTCCCATAAGACCGGTTTGTTTCTGCGTCTGGCACGCTCCTGATTGCTGTAACAGTGACTGCGTAGCCAGGCCGCATCAAAGACCGTGGAGTGCGGTTCTTTCAGCCAATCAATCTTGATGAGATTGCCGTCGAAACTGATGCGATTGGCCAAGTCACCGGGCATCATGTTCAGCTCGAAAAACCGATGCCCTCCGCTATGATCTCCACACGAGTCGCAACTACAGTTATCCCTTAACCCTATGGTATGAAAAATGGACTGATGCCCATCATGCCACGTGATTGTCGCGCGACGCTCGTCGCTCATCACTTCGGTCACCAGTCCTGCAAATTCCAAACTCTCTCGGGGGATATGAGAAGCCTGCATCATGAATCTCCTGATCAGGGTTGGCGATAATCCTATGGTGATGAGAGATGTCTGTGCAGACACCCAACGACATTTAGTTTTCAGAAAGCACTACCATACCCGACTCTGCCTGCTAGTGCGTGATACGAGAACTTCAAGACGCTATTTGTGGCGAGATCCGGACTAACGGACCTCAATACGCTATTCGTCAGGACCGCCAAGGAAAAGATGCAGCACCAAGAAGGCCATTTTCAGGGTATCAACAAGACCCCGCTGTATTTTCAGGGTTGGACGGCTGTGAATCCAAAAGGACTCGTAATGGTTGTCCATGGATACGGTGAGCACTCTGGACGCTACCAGAACGTAGTCGATGCCCTGGTGCCCGAAGGATATGCGGTGCGGGCCCTGGATCACCGGGGGCACGGCAGGTCTGAAGGTAGGCGCTGTTACGTCAATCGATTTACGGATTTCCTCAAGGATCTCGAGATCTTTGAGGAAAAGGCCAGAGAAGACCACCCGGAATTACCGGTCCATGTGATCGGCCATTCAATGGGTTCGCTGATTGCTAATCATTATGTCGCCAGCCGAAAGCAACAGAGCTATCGGTCACTGACCCTCTCTGGAACGGGTGCAGCCCCCGGACCGGCCATTCCGGGCGCTGTCATCCTGCTTGCCCGATTGCTGTCTGCCGTCGCGCCCAGACTGTCCTTGCCTTCCGGGGTTGATCCGGCTTTCATTAGCCATGACCCACAGATCGTCGACGCTTATGTCAACGACCCCTTGGTGCAGAGCAAGGTCACAGCCCGTCTTGCCTGCGAGATGATGCAGGCTTTGCCCGGCATGATTACCGCAGCGCAACGACTGACGGTTCCTACGATGATGCAGATCGGGGATGAAGATGAGTCATTTCATCCCGACAGTTGGAATACGCTATTTGAAGGCATAGCCGCGAAACCTAAGGCCTTCAAAAAATACGACGGCTGCCGGCATGAGATCTACAACGAAATCAAAAAGGAATTGCCGCTTGCCGATTTGAGAGACTGGCTTAACGACCACAACTAATTCGTCTTTAACACCGAAGATATTAAAAAATGGACACTGTCACACCGTACAAAATCAACGTTCCTGACGAGGCTATCGAGGAAATAAAGTCCAGAGTTGTCGCTTTTCCTTGGCATGAAATGCCAAGCGACGGGGGATGGGAGTACGGCACAAATCTCGATTATATGAAGGAGTTTTGTGACTATTGGGTCACCAAATATGACTGGCGCAAACAAGAAGCACGCATAAACGAGTTCGCCAATTTCATGACCTCAGTGGACAATCTTAACATTCACTTCATTCATGAGAGAGGGAGTGGGCCTAATCCGAAACCTCTCATTATCTCGCATGGTTGGCCGGGAACGATCGTCGAGTTTCTCGACTTTATCGATCTTCTGGCCCATCCTGAAAATCATGGCGGGTCGGTTGAAGATGCATTTGATGTGGTTGCGCCCTCATTGCCCGGATTTGGTTTTTCGGGTCGCCCGCCACGACCTTATGGCCCCAGAAAGATGGCTAAGACCTTCAACAGTCTCATGACTCAGATCCTGGGATATGACCGCTACATTGCCCAAGGTGGAGATTGGGGTGGTGCTATCTCAAGTTGGCTGGGTTATGACCACCCCTCCTCCTGTGCTGCGATCCATATCAATATCTTGACCATGAGACACAAAGATGGACCCCAGGGGACAGACGAAATTACTTGGGCGAAGCAGTTTGAAAAAGATCAGATCGTTCAAAATGGGTATCGGACTCAGCAGGCAACAAAACCCCAGACATTGAGTTATTCCATGATGGATAGCCCAGTCGGTGTGGCTGCGTGGATACTTGAAAAAATGCATGGCTGGTCTGATCTAACGCACGGTGACATTGAAAGCGTCTACACCAAAGACCAGTTGTTGACGAACATCATGGTTTATATCGTTACCCGAACTTTCAACACAGCATCTTGGATCTACTATGGGCGGCGCGAAGAAGGAGGAAGAATCTTATCCCCCGAGGGAAAGCGGGTAGAAGTCCCAACAGGCTGCGCGGTTTTCCCAAGAGAACTTCTCGCGTGGCCGCCCCGCAGTTATGTAGATCGTATTTATAACGTAGCGCAGTGGACCGAGATGCCACGCGGAGGTCACTTTGCAGCGATGGAAGAACCGGATCTTTTGATCCAGGACATTCGAAAATTTGCACGCAACCTTAACGAATGGCCCCCTTCTGGTTGAGACTTGATGATTGAGCAAACATCGGTGACCTGAGTATCAAGATTTACGAGGATTGGGTCTACTTCCTTCGGAATCTCCATGCCTTATAGAGATGGCGTTAAGACTTCAAAATCCTCGCGCGATAGGTGCTCTGCCACAAATTGCCAACACCCACCTTCGTGAAATGCGCCATGAACCAGAAGAAACGTCATTTTTACTAATCTACAGATTTTGCATTGACTCGATCGGCCCATAAGTAGATCAATAGCCCTAACCAGATCAATGCAAATGCCAACACGTGCACTGGAGAAAAGTCTTCGTCGTAAACGAAGATGCCAATTAAAAAGCCAACGGTTGGCGCAAGATAAAACAGCATTCCCAGGATTGAAAGGGGGACCCTATGCGATGCAACTACGTACAAGAGAATAGGCAACATTGTGTACACGGCGGACAATGGCAACAGCAACCCGGACCAAGATAACAACGAGTGACCTCCCTCCAAGGGAAACTGGATGACGAACCAGAATCCAATGAAAAACAGAGGTACCGTTTCCAAAAAAAGACCCGCTGCAGGTTCGACCGATAAACGCTTCCGAATAGCGCTATAAATAGTAAAACTGAGTCCCATGGTAACTCCGAGCCATGGGTTATCTCCGAGCCAAGCAATCAGGACGACCACACCCAATACTGAGAGCCCCGTCGCGAGCCACTGGATTCGACTTACTCGCTCACTGAAACAAATACAGCCCAGCAAGGTAGAGAATGCTGGCACTAAATAGAAACCCATTGAAAGTTCTACAATGCGTTCCGTAAAAATGCCCCAGATATACAACGCCTGCTGTGTCGCGACGATCAAACTCGTTATGACAATCGGGAGAAAAAGTCGCCTACTCTGGAAAACTGGTACCACCCCTTTCCATGACCGCATCAATAGCAAAACACACAGCATGAAAGGCATGGCCCACAGCGCGCGGTGTCCATATACGCTTAAGAAACCAAATAATTCGGTTTGCTTAAAATAGAAAGGGAAAGAACCCCAGATTAGGATTGCAAAAAGACCATAGGCAAGACCAGTGCCATCAAAGTGGCGATGATTGCTTGGCTGCACTACGGCTGGCCTCGGTCGAACACTATCGACGACTCCAACAGAGGTCTTCCCTTAATTGGTCGAACGTCGATTCAGTTCACCCGATATTGGACTCTTGCGACTTCGTCAATTAAAGGCATAAATCGATCAGCAAACGATAGATGGGTGGGGTGATCTCGATAAGAAAACAAGGCCTCTTCATCTGGAAAATCAATCACTAACGCATAGTCCCACGTGTCGTCTCGAATTTCTAAATCTGGCCCAAATTCAAATCGAGAAACGGTTGGAACAATATTCACTAACCCTTGAAATCCCTCGGCCATTGCCTGAATTTGATCCGCTTTCACTTCAGGCTTGAATCGAATCATTGTAATCTGACGTATCACTGTTTTGGTCCCTCCTCATTCCTTCGGCTCACGACTGGTGCTTACTTATTGAGAATAAAATCTGCGCATCTTTCGCCGACCATAATTGCAGGCATATTGGTATTGGATGACACGAGAGTTGGCAGCACGGCCGCATCTGCGACACGCAGACCCGAGATACCATGGACTCTAAGCTCTGTATCTACGACTGATCGAGAATCCTGGCCCATTTTGCACGTACCGACAGGGTGCCAGCATGTATTGCCACATTCTCGAGCGTAATTGAGCAAAGACTCATAGTTTGAAATGGAGGTGCCCGGTCTCACCTCTCTCTTGATTAGCCGCCGAAATGGCTTTTGCGCAGCCAAGTCTCTACATAGCTCAAGACCAGTCACTACCGCCCTCTGATCAACTTCGGACTGTAGATAATTTGCATAGATCTCTGGTGTATGAAATGGGTCTGACGTTCTTATATGAACAGATCCCCGCGATTGAGGATGCAACTGGAACGCGGTTAATCCAAAACCGGAAAAAGTATCAACGCCAAGCCCGTCTGCCATTGCGAACCGATCTTTGCCGCTTACATGTGCGATCCCCAGTTTGAGATCCGGAGTCTCTAATTCGTGATCAGTCTTGACATGAGCAAAACAGGTTATCGTTGGAGTAGTCATAAGACCCCGGCGCAGAACAAAATACTGTATCCCGGATCGTATCGCGAACGCTCGTTTGGTAAACAGATCATTTACCGTAATAGGCTTTGTACACTCGTAAGTTGTCCGAACATTAAGATGGTCTTGAAGATTCTCTCCGACCCCCGGTAGATCTGTAATTGCTTTGATTCCTCTTTCTTCTAGCAACTCAGCTTTACCAACGCCCGATCGCTCAAGAATCATTGGTGAACCTATCGCACCGGCACTTAAAATCACCTCTCCACTTACTGTGACTTCATGCGCATTTCCAGGATGACCGGAGGAGTCAAACTCAAGATATTTGAGCCCCCTTACCTGATCGTTTTTTATCGTAAGCTTCTCGACAAGCGCTCTCGTGACGACAGTAAGATTGGGCCGTCGACGCGCTCCTCGAAGATAGCCGACTTCTGTACTGCATCGCTTCGCATTCGTCTGAGACATCTGCGCATAGTGAGCACCTTCATAGTTCCCCCCGTTGTAATCATCTGCAATAGGTATGTCGATGTCAGAACAAGCATGCATAAATGCCTCAGAAAGAATATCTTTGTGCGCAATCTCCATAACATCGATGGGACCCTTTGTCCCTCTTGAGGCGTTGCCTTTATTACGAAATTTCTCAATGCGCTTAAAGATTGGCAACACATCCTCATATCCCCAACCCGAACAACCTGCATCTCTCCACCGATCGTAGTTATGCTTGTCTCCGCGTGTCACTACCATGCCATTGATGTTACTGGAGCCGCCGAGGAGACGACCCCTTGGCCAATACAATTGTTTACCCAGCATGTTCTTTTCCGGTTCAGTAAAAAAGGGCCACAGGAGTGATTCGTCTGCAAGCAACTTGCCGAGACCAATAGGGGTTCTAATCCAATCTTGCGCATTTTTTGAGTCACGGCCGAGGGCAAAGGCAATCCCCTGAAATAATGCCCTACAGGATTCAAACCGCCCATTGACCTCACCACCGGCCTCAAGCAATAACACACGCAAATCGACGTTCTCGCTAAGCCGAGCGGCTAGCGCGGCCCCCGCTGATCCTGCGCCAGCAATCACGTAGTCATAAGTTTTCATGCTCAAACCGAGAGTGAATTCCGATCTTAACGAGCCTTATAGAACGACACTTCTAGAAGTTCGCGAATTTCGCTAACGGACGATGAGACGGGGTTGGTCGATCTTGCGGCATCGGTAAATGCTTTCTCTGCGATGATGTGTAGATTCTTTTCCGGTACTTGAAGATCGGAAAGGCCGCGAGGAATTTCAAGAGTGTCCAGAAGTTCTACTACGCCGGAGTACATTCCCTCAAAATCTTGGGAGAGCAGTCCCATCGCCTGACTGATTTGAGGTGATCTTTGCATCAATGCACTCTTGTTGAACAAGAGAACCGGCGGCAAAAGGACGGCATTTGTAAGGCCATGGTGTGTATCACATACCGCACCCACCATATGACTCATTGCGTGAACTAACCCCAAACCCTTGAGGAATGAAATCCCGGCGAGACACGATCCGACAAGCATCGCGCCGCGAGCCTCAAGATCTTCGCCGTGCGCCACAGCGCGCTCTAAAGAACCGCTAATCAGCCTGATCGCTTCAAGCGCCAAACCATCACACAAGGGATTCCAATCTGGCACTGAGTATGCTTCGATCGCGTGGACAAGAGCGTCGCACCCGGTCCACGCTGTCAGATCGGCCGGCAACCCCAACGTAAGCTCAGGATCAAGAACCGCTAAAAGAGGCTTTTGTTTGGCATGCCAAACACACCGCTTAACACCCTGTTCGGTGTCCGTCAGCATCGCTGTGCTCTCGGTCTCTGCACCCGTGCCAGCAGTCGTCGGAACGCAGATGAGCGGCACGAATGATTCAGACGCCAGATCAGGGGGCTCCGAATGGTCGTAGTCGAATGCCCATAAATCAGTGTCATTGCATCCAACCAGGCTTATTGCCTTTCCAGCATCCATTCCGCTTCCACCCCCAATCGCGATCACTGCGTCATGGCGACCCTCTTCAAACGCACGTTTTCCCCGAGCAATTTCCTGATCAGTCGGATTGGGGGAGACATCACTAAACACGACACTTTGGACCTTACTAGCAAGACAAACATCACTCACACGCTCTATAAAAGGCAGGTCTCGACTACCTCGGTCAGTAACGATTAACGGATTCGCTATGTTGTTTTGGACACAGAAGTCTCCGATCTCGACAAGTCTTCCCGGGCCATATCGCATCGGCACTGGGAACGTCCAATCTGCATGTGTCAAAAAGTCTGGCATTTCCCCCTCCTATTTCACTAGTGTGTCCTGATATGCAAGTTAATCTATTCGGACTCGCTATCAGGCTGCTCCTCAAACTTATATTCGTGCGTTACTACTGGAAACCAGTGCGGGAAATGGTCCAACAACCCAAGCAAATCTGTTAATACATCTACGTCCCCACTAATGTCATCGACCAGTTGAAGGAACTTGTCGATGCTTAATGGCTCCAAACTCATTTGCCCAATGACTGCTCGTGTCAACGTCACTGTTGCTTTAGCTTCAGAGACATTTCCTTCCCGATGATTCAGAACACAGTTACACAGTTCGCTGCGCGCTAATTCATCACTATCGCTAAGAATCCAGTTTATTTCGAACGCTTTCCCCTCAGAACGAGAAGCATTTAGTCGAATACTCAGCGCGTCCAACATATGCAATACGCTCATACTTCTCGTGACATCGCGCAGGACCCTATGGAGTTTCGGAATCTCCGGCAGACCTTCGGTCAGTTCGATCGCTGCTGAAAGATAAGCATTTCTCCATGTCGCGTTCTCGGCACTATAGCCAAGTTGTGTGTGGGCGGCCGAAGCCAGTTCCCGCGCAGCAACGTTTTTCGGATCCGCCCACAATACTTGATTCAAAATATGGACAACCCATCGATAGTCGCCAAGCTCGTAATCTTCCCGCGCCCGATCAATCACCATATTTATGCCGCCCATGTAATCAATCGTCTTTCGAGCAAGCGCTCGCGGGGGCAGTTCATCCAAGGTCGCAGGGTTTCCGTCATACCAACCGAGATAATAGGCATAAATCCCACGGACGTTATGTTTCAGGGTGCCGTAATAGCCTCTGAGATGCCACAGTCGTGCCAGGCTAGGAGGAAATTCAATTTGGTTAGCAATCTCAGATGGAACATAACCAAAATTCATCATGCGCAAGGTCTGATCGTGCATAAACTTAATTCCATCACGCTGTTGGCCCAGAAACACCTTTACCTCCTGTTTGCCAAACACGGGCCAATTGTGGCCACTAACAAGATACTCCGTCTCGGAGAACTTTAAGGATCGCGCGACAGAATCTGCCCACTGCATTGCATCACGGGGAAACGCCCCTCTGATGGTGTAAACGTTATGCATACACATGTAGCAATTGTCTGCGACGTGCAGAGTTTTGAATTGCGGAAAGTAGCAATGCATTCCTGTCGGGGCCTCCCCCGGCGCAAACATAAATTCGATCTCTACGCCATCGACCGATAACTTTGCGCCATCCTGACCTATGACATCTGTTGGGGCGATATAGGTGACCTGACCACCCTCGATGGCCTGACCCAAACCATCATCCACCAAGCCAGAAGCGCTAATCGGGAGGTTTTCTCCATACATATAGGCATTTCTTGATGGAGTTCCTTCCGCAGCTAAACCATGCTCTTTCAAGACCCATTCCACAAACCCTTCCGAAGCAAACACACGGACTTCACCGCTCTCTACCTGGTCCTCAGATATCATTCCTCGGACGCCACCAAAATGATCGGAGTGCGTGTGGGAATAGATCATCGCGACAATCGGTTTTTCTCCCACGTGTTCATGCAGGAGGTCCAAAGCATATGCTGCAACCTCCGCGGTCGTTAAGGGGTCGATAACGATATAGCCGTTATCACTCTCGACGAACGTAACATTAGCGAGAGATTCACCCCGAACCTGGTATACGCGGTCCGTGACTTTAAATAAGCCACGGAAATTATTTAACAGAGCGTGTCGCCACAGGCTTGGATGAACCGTTACGGGGGCATCGCCGTGAAGGAATTCTTCAAACGCTTCATGATGCCAAACGACGTTTCCTTCTGAATCATAAACCGCTGCATCATCGGGTCGATGAATCAACCCGCGTGATGCAAATTCAAAATCCTGTTGATTCTGCCAATCAAAAGTCGGATCACAACATGCCTCGCCATGAGCAATTTCCGTAACTTGAGTTGGCGGTACTAGTTTTGTCATAGGTATAACTATTTTTTTCAAGAAAGAAACTTATCGGCACTGGGAAGATTTTTGACCAACCCACTCTTGTTAAAGCGTATCGTCCATGACAGGCACAAAGGCCTTTGTTATGACGTCTTCTCACCCACAAACGTTGCTCTGTGGAGCACCCTTCGAAAACCTGCTTTATCGAATCGTGCGGCAAAGTCATCACTGATCGGGCTATGTAGCGTCACACGATTATCCCAAAGCACAAGCGTGCCTTTTTGCCACCGCACCCGACACGTTATCTCTGAGCGGACACAGTGCTGAAATAAATATTCAAGCAACGGTCGGCTCTCCGCAACAGTCATCCCTTCGAAGTGGGTCGTGTATTCTTCATTAACAAAAAGGGCTTTTTTCTGGGTAGCAGGATGAATCCTTATCACAGGATGGACGGAAGCAATTCTCTCGGCATGCTTTGCTTGCATACCATCGAACTCATCATGGAATCGACCAACTTCGCCACTATCGTGAACGGCACTCAATGAATCGAGAAGCTCTTTTAATCCAGGCGAGAGAGTCTCGTAAGCGAGATACATGTTAGAGAAAAGCGTATCCCCACCATGGGGCGGAACCTCACGAGCAAATAAGGCGGCTCCTTTAGATGGCTCTGGAAGAAAGGTCACATCGGCATGCCAGTTGCCGCCCCAGTTCTCCACTTCCCAGGGTTCTTTCACAATTTCCGTTATTTCCGGAAGTCCGTCCAAACTTTCTACAAAAGGGTGCGCTTGTAGCGCAGAAAAGCGAGAAGCAAATTCCTTATGCTCTGATGGTGAAAGATCTTGGTCTCGAAAAATAATGACTAAGTGATCGATGAGAGCTTGATTAATTTCCGCAAACACTTCTTCTGAGATGGGGCCTCGAAGATCCACCCCGGATACCTCCGCACCAATTGCTCCAGTTAGAGGCTCGATATTCACGCAATCGCGACCAAGCCCATCGGAATAGCCGGAAGAGGTCATGACTCAACTTCCGAGGCGTCTGGCTTGTATCCGAAAAAATGGGTTGGGCGCAAAAAGCCATCATCAATCGCACATTTTTTTAAGCGACTACTCTCTAAGCGATAACCCGCCTCATCTTTTCCAATTAATTGTTCCAATTTGGAGAAATTTTCCCCTTCTAGCGTGCTGATCTCCTTGTTGATCTCTGTTTGGTACCACTCATTTCGATCTCGAAGAGAAACTTTTTCAAACCCGACGTTGGAAATTGCACTGCGAGTGCTCTCTAAATCACTCATCCTGAAGTCGAGATGAACGAAATCGAGCCAACTTTGCGCCCGACTTGTCAGGGTCGTCTCGTCACCTCGCAGCCAATCACTTCCAACCATTAATCCACCGGGGCGTAACACTCGCAACGCCTCCCGATAAAATGCGACCTTGTCTGGCATGTGGACAATTGCGTCTTTGCTAAACACAACATCCAGAGATTCATCGTCCAGAGGCAATGGCCCGGGTTCAACCAGTTTAAATCGCACCCGGTCACCAAGCCCTGCCGCTTCTGCACGTGCAGTGGACTGATCAATCAGGTGCGCTTCAACATCAATTCCCATCACGCTACCTGCTCCATATTTTTCCGCGAGCAACACTGCTATCACTCCGAGACCGGACCCGACATCAACGACATCGGCATCTTTGATCGACAGATCGTGTAACATCTCTGCGACTTCTTCAGAACCACCAGGCGCGAGATAACCATCTCCCCACATCCACTGCAGGGCCGCATTAAACTTATCGTTATATTGGGACACTGTTTCTGTCTGAGACATAAATGAAATCTCCTTTTAAATTTGAGTATTGATTTCTTTCGGACGGGGAAACGCCGCGCTATACCAAATCGTTTTCCATCAAGTGGGCTGGATTACTCAATCGCTGTTCTCACCCGCATCTCTATTAGCCCCTGCGTTATCGGAGAGGCAACTCCTTGAGTCTTCGCTTCGATGAACGCCGGTCCCTCGTGACTCACTGCCCGCACAACCGTCTCCTTGATATCGTTTGGGTCAGTGACTGATTGCGAGAAGGCACCTGCAGCCTCAAATATCTTGTGATAGTCCACATCGCGCAGTCGCGTGCCGATTTCCCTACCCCACATAGCCTTTTGTTGCTCACGAATCATTCCCCATTGCGCATTATTTGCGACGATCATGGTGACGTTGACCTTGCGGTCGATGGCAGTCTCCATTGGTGTAAATCCCGGAGCTAAACCAAGAGACCCATCGCCTGTAATCAAAACAACATTGGCGGAAGGCGTGGCCATCTGTATCGCTGTTGCAAATGCTGGGCCCGTCCCCATCTGCTCCCAAGGCCCCGGCGCAAAAACACCTCCGAGTGGTCGTCCCTCAAATGCCCAAAAATTAATGGCAATTTCAGCCCAACAAGCGATATCGCCGCCATCCACCACCAGAATATCTTTTTCTCCCAAACAACCGAGGACATCGATACACAGACGCAGAGGATGGATCGGTCCATCACAATCGTCTAGAACTCGCTGATGCACTTGAAGACTTTTTTTCCGGGTTTCACGGATCTTACGAACCCACTCCTCATCTTTTTCATTTACATCCCCACTTTTATCTAATGCCTCAATAAAAGCTCTGACATCAGACGCAATACGAACGTCTGCCAGCATATTGCTACTCAGCTCACGAGACGTGGCGTTCACAGAAATCAGCGAACTTTCAGGACTAAATAACGGTGCTGTGCCCTGATTAAGCGGAAATGCGAGTTTTTCACCCAGCATCAAAATGACATCACATTCCTCACTAACAAGCCGACTGCAGGGGTTCTGGTGATATTCAAGAAGACCCATATGCAGAGGATGAGTTACATCGACCGACTTAAGGTGTGTGAAAGGCGTAAAGACTGGAATATGTTTTCTCGCCGCAAAATCCATCAGGTGATCTTCCGCGCCGGAGTGCCAGACATCTTGACCTGAGATGATGACTGGTCTCTTCGCCTGATTCAGCAAAGAAACCGCTTCCTCAAGATCAGAAGGATTCGGCCACGGCCGATGCACTTTGCGTCTTTTTGGGTCGAATTCCCTTGGCCCAGGGATCGCCTTATCATCAATCTGAGCGGTAAATAGAAAGTTGATTGGTACCGTGAGCTGTACCGGTCCCGTCGGGTGACTAGCGGAAATATCAAAAGCTTTATCAAAAAACCACGGCATCCTTTGAGCCTCATTCACTTCAATCGAGTACTTAGTCATACTCCGCACTACTTCAGCTTGTGGCAGCTCCTTGAATCCGTGATTGTCAAAGTGGTGCGTGTTAGAGGACACACCGATAAAGATGACGGGATCACCCGCATAATGGGCTTCAGCCACGGCCGAAATGTAGTTGGTAAAGCCGCTAGGCTCTGCGACACAAACTGTCACGTCACGCTTGTATCGCGCGGTTGCGGTCGCTAAAAAACCTGCTTCCATTTCATTTCGTGTCGCGACGACGTCTATCCCAAAGTCCAGACAGGCGATCAACAAGGGATTTGTGAACCCACCACACAGCGTGAAGATCTGATCAACTCCCTTCGCTTTGATTGCCCGTGCAAGGAAATGACCACCTGAAATCTTCCCCTCAGCAGCTTTACTTAGGTCTTTTGGCATCGTTACACGTCGAATATCTTTCACTTAAACGCGTTTACGACGACCCTGAACGATCCGGTCCAAAATCATCGCAAGAAACAGAATAGCGAAGCCTGCCAATAGCCCTTGGCCCACATCTGCATATTGAAGCGCTTCAAGTACTTTTTCGCCCAGACCCTTCGCGCCAATCAACGAAGCGACAACCACCGTCAATAAACTAAGCAGGATGGTCTGATTCATTCCTGCCCGAATCGATGGCGCAGCCAAGGGCAAGTCAATTCTCGTCATCAAGTACCAATTAGAAGCCCCGTACGCGATCGCAGCCTCTCGTATTGATTCAGGAACGCCGTTGAGACCAAGAACCGTCAAACGGACGGTAGGTGGCATGCCAAATATCAGGCAAGTAACTACTGCAGCAGGTTTACCAGCCCCAAAAAAAAGAATGATCGGGATCATGTATACGAACGCAGGCATAGTCTGCTGAAAGTCGAGAATTGGCCTCACGATGGCATAGGCTCTCGGATGCCTTGCACAAAATATGCCGAGCGGAATTCCAAGTCCGATTGCGATTAGCGCCGCTGTTCCCAGGAGCGCCAATGTCTGCATTGACAAAACCCAAAGACCGACGAGACCAGTAATAGCAAGAAACGCGCTGGTATAAATCGCTGCCCTAAGTCCTGCGGACAATGCGGTCAACGCAATAATGAAGCTGGACACCACAATCCAAGGTGTCTGTGTAAACACAGCCTCAAGAAAATCAAGGACTGATCGGATGCTGAAACTAATTCCATCCCAGAATCCTTCCCCGCGAGTGTTCAGGGATTCAAATACCACTTCAATGCCTTTAATAGCTCCCATACGAATCTCAGGGTCGGTCGGGAATAACTGCAAAAATGGAATTGCGCCACCCGTTCCGAAATGAGCGGCACTGGCCGCGTAGACAAGAAACACAAATAGGCCTGACATTATGAGCCGAACTAGACTAATCCCAGATTTAAGGGATCTATCTGATAGCCACTCGGAAAATCTCGCCTCCAGCGCAGAGTTGGCCAGGACGCCCTGAATTATCTTTACCAACAACATTAGAGCCAGACCAAAAACTACGACCCAAATCCTAGATGCCTCAATCTGCGCAAATTCCATTTGCGACTGCCGGACAATCTCCTCTAGGCCTTCAATATTCCTGTTGTAGGCATCTACCTTGTCCGAGTTGTTTTCGATTGCAGATTCCAACTGAGTTCGCCGGAGTTTCAGCTGCAACTCCATCTGGGCGATCCTCTGGGAAACTTCCGCTGTCAGATCACCCCAGCCACCACGGACAATCTGTGCAAGGGCAAATGCCTCTAGGACGGTAAACGGCAGGCCCCACTTCCATAACCCACGAAAACCGAACCAAATGGGTCCGAAAATTGCGGCAGCCCAGTTAAAGGTCCATGTAAACCCGGACTTGTTCCCGATCCGGGTAAATTGCAAACCATAGTATTGCCCGTTTGAGCCAGAAAACTCTTCGACTAGACCCTTTAGATCTGAGTCATCTCCTCTCGTCTGATCCTGCGCCTGATCCTTGGCGGAGCCTGTCATGATGTTTCGGCTCCCTCAATGACTGTCTTGAGAAGATCTTCTCTGGTAACGATTCCAATTTTTTGGCCATCATCGCCCACGATCAGTAACGGCTGATCTGAAGCGATAGCTTTATGAATGAGCTCGCCGAGATGGGCATTGTGGTCGAAGCACGCCAGCCCTTCCGGCAGTGGTCCATGTGTTTTTTCAAACAAACCGATTGATTGCATAATGGCATGAGCACGTACCACCTTGAGACGGGAAATACCTGAAACAAAGTCCGCTACGTACTCGTCTGCCGGGTTTAAAACGATTTCCTCAGGGGTGCCTATCTGAACAATTCGTCCATCACGCATAATTGCGATACGGTTGCCGATTCGGACTGCCTCATCTAGATCATGAGTGATGAAAACTGTCGTCCTCTTCAGTACCGACGCTAATTGCATGAATTCGTCTTGTAATTGACGGCGAATGAGTGGATCTAGAGCGCTAAACGGCTCATCCATCAGCAATATCTCTGCGTCAACCGCCAGTGCGCGGGCCAATCCAACCCGCTGCTGCATTCCTCCCGAGAGCTCATGAGCGAACTTATTACCCCACCCTGTCAATTCGACCATGTCAAGAATCTTTTCAGCAATGGATCTTCGTTTATTTTTTGGAACCTTTCGAATTTCTAAAGGCATCGCGATATTGTCCAGCACAGACCTATGAGGCACTAGTGCAAAATTCTGAAACACCATCGCGATGTGGGTGTTTCTGTAACGTCGCAACTCGTCTTCTGAGAACGCCAACACATCGTTACCGTTAACCATTATCCTGCCTTTGGTTGGCTCCAAAAGGCGATTAATATGCCGGACAAGTGTCGACTTACCGCTACCCGAAAGCCCCATGATGCAAAAGATTTCGCCGCGTTCAATCTGTAAGTCAACGTCCGCAACCCCGATTACACAGTCATATTGCTCTAACACCTGCTGTTTCGTAATGCCGTCGTTTTCGATCGCAGCCATCGCCTCAAGATGACGATCGCCAAAGATCTTCCATACCCCCTCGATTTCGATTGCGGGTGTACGTTGCTCAGAAATCTCAGTCATTATGAAGCTACGCCTGACTATGGGTAGGGGACAAAAATCGGCGACAAAGCGACCAAAGGAGTCTGCCCTCGGGGTTCCCCGAGGGCAGTATTAAAGTTTAGTTCGGAGATTTAGAGTCCGAACCAACTATCAACGCGTTTTGGATTTGCCGCAATCCACGCAGAAATCATCTCACGCGGATCTTTTTTAACTCCAGCTATCTCGTAAGCCCAAAGCGTTACGGTATCGATGTCCAATTGGATGTTAGCCATTAGATCAGCTACTAGGGGCGCTTTCGTCTCGAGTGCCTTTGCCCAGCCAATTTGAATGACCTTGGGTTTGCTAGCGCAGGTAATTTTTGAATTTTCATACCAGTTGGGATCTTCATCCTGAGTAACCTGGTTCCAGCACCCTTGTCCATCATTCTCCGGCTCCTCAAGCTGAACCAAACCAAATGCATCCCAAACCCAATCTGGCTTCCAGCAATAACCAACATAACCCTTGCCATTTTCAACCGCTTCCCTTAGCGCTGCATAGTGCGCGCCAGGAGCCATACGAATCCACTCGTTGTTTCCGAGAAGCCCGTAGTCTCGGGTTTTGATCATGTTTTCGTTAGTCGCAATCCATCCGGAACGGCCGATCCAGATATCGCCTTTACCGTTACCATCATGGTCGATTGTCTTGGCGACTTCGGGACGCGCCAAATCAAAGATGGTTTTGACATTGTGTTTGTCTGCCCACGCTTTTGGAGCACAAAATCCACTGCTGCCGATATAGTGCTTTTCACTAATGGCAACGGTACCTTTCTCCTCGACATACTTTTTTACGAACGCGTTCTGATTAGGAAGCCAGATGTCGACATGTATATCGAAATCTCCGCTATCCATCCCCGCGTAGGCAGCTGCGTTATCGGCTGGCTTAGCTTCCGTTTTGTAACCGAGACGCTCTTCGATTAAGACCTGAAGCAGAGCCTGGATCGCCTTAAACGATGGGTACGGGCTTTGGTTCATTCGAATCGTCTCGGCAGCCATCGCCGATGTCGCAGACATAGAAAGAAAGCCCAAAGCCACCAGGCTGCTAACCAACCGCTTGTTAAATTTTTTCATACCACACCTCCATAAGTAGAAAAATTATCCAAAGATCATCCTGTCTGACTCTTTCTTATTTTTGACCGGATAATCGTTCTGATTCACTGTGTTTTACTGATGCATTCTAATATGAAGAGGGCCTCCGACCGTCTGCTTGTTAAATCCAGCAGATACGCTAACATAACAACTATGAGTTTTTATACATGATAAAAATAATATAAATGTTATATCTATGGATATAACCAATCATCAGTTGAGAGCCGTTTTAAAGATTGCTGAGAAAGGAAACATCTCCCACGCAGCGAGTGCTCTTGATCTGTCCCAGCCCGGACTCAGCCGCCTACTCAATCAGGTGGAGCAGAATCTAGATGCTCGGCTGTTTGACCGATCAGGACGGGGGGTTCAATTAACAGAGATAGGTAAGATCTTCTGTGAGCACGGTAAAGAAATATTGACGCGGCATGAACTGATTCGGAAAAATATTCAAGACCTAGGGGATCAACTTGCCGGAAGCGTGCGCATCGTCATGCCGCATACTGCAGGCGTTGTGCTTTTTATTCCGTTAATGAATCACTTTAAGAAGAATCACCCTAATGTTTCCCTAAGGATAATGCCTGCTTTCAATTTGCATATTCCTCAGTACCTCAATTCGGGGACTGCTGATATAGGCCTAATCTCATACCCGCACGGCCTTTCTGGATTAAACGCGAGTCCCCTGATGACAGAGGCTTTATATTTAATTGGTAAAAAAGCAGACATGCCTAAGGGCAAGAAAAAAATCTCGCTCGAGGACGCCGTACGATTTCCGTTGCTTTTACCTTCGGTCAGTCACAGTTACCGTTTTTATATTGACAATGCTCTCGCCAAGAGCAACCTCCGAATTGAGTCTTTGTTGGAAATCGACTCAGAGGATGCAACCATCCAGATGTTGAAAGAGGGTCAAGGATTCTCGATCATTCCATACTCAATGGCTCAACGTGAGATTGACGAACACACACTGTCTGCCTGTCTTATCGAGAATCCGGTAATTTCAAGAACCTTTTTCACCGCAACCGCATCAAATCGCCCAGAGACTCGACTAACTCGGTCAGTAGCTAAGGAGTTAGTCGAGGTAGTTAAGCAAAACCGAGAGCGCGGCCGTTGGACACTAACGTAGGAGTGGTAACAACACTTTACCCGACGTTTGGTGTTTGGATTTACTTAGAACGATCGACCGGAAAAGCTACGAGACGGATTTACTGACCGTCCAGGTCGGCTGCGAGCGCCTCTTTAATCTCCGGACTCGCGTCGATCTGATGCGAGTACGCACCGTGATCGATTCCGAAAGACACGGAATCATCACCCTTGAATCCTGCGATGTCCTCCGAAGATAGCTCGAAACGTAAAAAGTGTACCGCAGAGGTTTTGTCGCTGGTCTCACGCTCTAGATCTTCGTTCGCAATCGGCCGGATGCGTTCGTTTCCGTTTACCTGAAGCCATACGGCTTTTTCGACCCCGAGTAACCGCGCCAGCGCTTGGCGACGTTCCTCTACTTCGGGATACTCAAGCATGAAAGTCGCCTTGAGATTGGTGCCATCCGGGATAAGCGGGTTATAGGCATCCAGTTCTTCCTGAATCTGATCCGCTTCAAAAATGCGCTCGATACGGAGCATCTCCTGCACCTGATATTGCATGGTCAGCGCATCCTCAAAATAAAGCGTGGCATGAGGTCCGACCTCAACACGGCGATTGGCTTTGTGTGCGAGCACACGGTTTCGAAAATCCGCCCGCTCGGCGGAATAGGTTTCGAGAGAGAGCAGCTCGCTTCGCGTTAATTTCTTCATTGGTATTCCAGAAAAATAAATTTAGAGTCCGTAAGCTTTTCGCATCAGGCTGATGGGATGCTCCGAGCTACTGCCGTCACCGACACCGTTAGCAAGATGATTGCCGGCGATTGGGCAATCACTGCCATAGTGATCGGGATTATTCTTTTTAATGGCGTTGATCACAGGCCGGCCGATCTTCATGGCTTTATCAAAGGTCTCCGCCTTTACACCGTAAGTGCCGTCATGACCGGAACAGCGTTCGATCATCGTGACCTCGGTATCCGGTATCAATTTCAGCAGATCCCGCGTTTTCGGCCCGAAATTCTGAACACGCTGGTGGCATGAGGCGTGATACACCACCGAGCCCAAAGACTGCACAAACTCTGTATTTAGCAGGCCGTCGCTGTGCCGTAACATTAAGTACTCAAACGGATCAAAAAATGCATCCGCAACTTTGCGGACCTCGGAGTCATCAGGGAACAACAGCGGGAATTCCTGACGAAACATCAATACACAGGACGGGACCAGCGCCACAAGATCCCACCCATCATCAACACATTGTGCCAACTGCGGGATATTTTCTTCCTTGGCTTTCTGGACAGAAGCAAGATCACCCAACTCCAACTTGGGCATGCCGCAACAACGTTCCTTTTGGGCAATCGTGACCGGAACATCATTGTGCTGTAGCACAGAGATCAGGTCCTCTCCTACCCCCGGGTCATTGCGATTGCCATAACAGGTCGCAAAGAGCGCTACCTTTCCCTTGGTGCGGGCAGTAGGTTTAGCCTGCGCCGCATCAAGGGTCGCCAGTTTTGACACCCTTTTTCGCAGAGGCTTGGATTCGTAACGGGGAATGCTGGCCTTACGGTGGATGCCACCCACTTTCTCCAGAGTTTTTCGTAACGGGGCAGAACGGTTGGCCGCGTTAACCACAATCGAGATGCCTGGAATACCTGCCATATTGCCGACAAAGTCGGTACTGGTGAGCAGTTTGTCTCGTGTCGACGCGCCTTCTTTCTCGAACCGGACGGCTTTTGCCCTGAGCATCAGGTGAGGAAAATCAATATTCCACTCATGCGGCGGCACATAAGGACACTTGGTCATGTAGCAAAGGTCACAGAGATAGCACTGGTCCACAACTTTCCAGTAATCCTGCTTAGCAACGCCATCGACCTCCATGGTGTCGGATTCGTCAACCAGATCGAACAGCGTCGGAAAGCTGTCACACAACGAGACACAACGCCGACACCCATGGCACAGATCAAAGACCCGCTCCATCTCCGACATCAACTTGCCTTCATCATTGAAGTCGGGGCTTTGCCAATCGATTGGATGGCGAACCGGCGCCCCCAGGCCGCCTTCAGTTACTTTTCCCATAATTTCTTGAGCTCAACGAAAACGGGAGGCGACTTCGCGCCTCCCGTTTATGGTCGTAAAGGCCCGACTCAGTCGTCCAAGCCGTCCAGCGCTTTCTGGAACCGGTTGGCGTGAGAGCGCTCCGCCTTACCCAGCGTTTCAAACCAGTCAGAGATTTCATCGAAACCCTCTTCACGAGCTGTCTTGGCCATACCGGGGTACATGTCGGTGTACTCGTGTGTTTCTCCAGCCACTGCAGCCTTGAGATTGTCACCGGTTGCGCCGATCGGCAGCCCCGTCGCCGGATCACCGGTTTCTTCGAGGTATTCCAGATGCCCGTGGGCATGCCCGGTCTCACCCTCAGCTGTTGAGCGGAACACGGCCGCCACGTCGTTGTAGCCTTCGACATCCGCTTTGGCAGCGAAGTACAGATAACGACGGTTAGCCTGCGACTCGCCGGCAAACGCGTCTTTGAGGTTTTGTTCTGTTTTTGAATCTTTGAGAGCCATCAACTTTCTCCTTGAGTTTTGTTGAACTATGCAACAGCGTTAGTCAAAGCACTGTGAGAGCGAAATATAACACCAGACTCGTTATTTGTATAATCGTTTATTATTATTACTTTGATCGGCATATTCTATTGATAGGATGAACTTCCGGGATCTTGAATACCTCATTGCTGTCAGCGAAACCTTGCACTTTGGGCAAGCTGCCCAGCGCTGTTTTGTCAGCCAGCCAACACTCTCTGGGCAGATTCACAAACTCGAGGAAGAGCTCGGTGCGACGCTTTTCGAGCGGACCAACCGCAGTGTCCATATCACGGCAATCGGCCAAAAGATCGTTGGGCATGCCCGGCAGATTCTGGAACAGGCCGAAGTCATTCGCAGCCTCGGCAGTGATCAGAACGATCTGCTGACAGGACCGCTTCGGATCGGCGCGATTCATACCCTAAGTCCTTATCTGGTGCCGCTCTTCATGCTGGAACTGCAAGAACAGCATCCGGAGCTGTCGCTGGAACTTACTGAAGCAACAACAGACCAACTGGTTGCAAAGTTGCGCGACCATCAACTGGATGGCGCCCTGCTGGCCACTTCACCTCCGGCTGAGGATCTGAAAGAGATTCAACTATTCAAGGAACCCTTTTGGCTGGCTCATCCGCGTGACCATCACTTCTATAACCAAGATGAAGTCTCACTTGCCGATCTCAAAGACGAAAAAGTCCTGCTGCTGTCAGAGGAACATTGTCTTTCCGAGCAGATCATCAGTGCCTGCAAGATTGACAGTCGGGACTCGGCAAACCCACTGCCCCGCCTTAACGCCTCCAGCCTGGAAACGCTGGTGCAGTTGGTCGGGATGGGCCTGGGCATCACGCTGGTTCCCGCGCTTTCCGTTCATGGCGGGCGGCTCGCGACTGACAAGGTAATTCTCCGGGAAGTCAGTATTCCGCAGGCGTTCCGCCAGGTGCGTCTGGTTTACCGACAGACTTTTCCCCGACAGCCGGCGCTTGGCGCACTCTCGGACATCATCTCAGCTGTTTTGCCCAACACAGTACGCCAAATCCAGCCATAACGGCTGAACGATCAAGCGAAGTTTATGCTGAGGCCTCTACGGGGAACAGAGCGCGGGTTTCGCTTAGCTCACACGCCTCCAGGAAAGAAGCCGCAGGCCGCGTTTCGGTTACCACGATATCAACATCATCCAGGCCGCAGACCTTTATCAGCGCATCTGAATCAAATTTAGAACTGTCCGCAACAAAACAGCTTTCTCGGGCCTGCTTAATTGCAGCTCTGGAAAATTCTGCCTCACATAGATGAAAGTCCAGAAATTCGTTGCTACTATTGATCGCACCGACAGACAAAATTGCATAGTCCACGCTGAACTGCTGAATAAAATCGATCGCCCCTTTACCGAAAGCCGCGGCATCGTCAGCACGTAACTCACCGCCGGTCATGTAGGTTTGATTTCCGTTTCTGGAAGCAAGAGTACGGGCGATCTCAATGGAGTTGGTTACTACGTTCAAATTGCTGTGATTACACAACGCCTGAGCAACGTAAGCCGTCGTTGAGCCGCAGTCGATAACCAGGGAATCTCCGTCTTTTATCAGCTCCGAGGCGACTCTCGCCAAGCTGCGTTTGGCGTCAAGATTTTTTCTGAGGCGGCGATGAAAAGGTGCTTCGTGAGTCGAGATTGGCGCGGTAATCCCGCCGTGCACTCTTAATGCGAGACCTCGCTTGATCAAAGGGTCGACGTGCCGTCTGACCGTCTCTCCTGAAACCCCCAACTGAACTGCAAGGTCATTGATTGTGACCCGGCCCCGCAGATTAAGCGCGCCCATGATTGCAGCTTCGTACTTGCTGACCAGCGCCATTTCTTCAGAGGCCTCCAAAACCAAAGAATTGAGGAGTTTTGTGCATATTATTGTGGTTTTGCTGTTGATTTTCAATTTTTTTGTTTATTTATGTGATTTTTTGTGTAATTCTAGAAATGTTGAGGCACGCCCCTTGACGACAACTTGAGTATTTCTATAACGGGAGGAATTCCAATGCTTTTTAGCAAAACAAAAAGAGTTTTTGTCGCGCTCTTCGCAAGCGCACTGCTCTCAAACACTGCCATGGCGGTCGAATCCAAGGACCCCATCATCCTTACGCTTCACGACTGGACCGGCCAGTTGATCAACACTGAGTTGATGGGTCGGATCCTGGAAAACATGGGCTATAACGTCAAATATCAACAAGCCGATTACATCGCACAGTTTGCGGGACTGGAGTCCGGCGACCTGCATATCGCGATGGAGATGTGGGAGACCACAGGCAAGCAGGCGATGGAAGCCAGTCTGAAAACCGGCGGTACAGTTGATCTTGGCGAGACCGGGATGAACGCCATCGAGGAATGGTGGTATCCCATGTACATGAAGGAAAAATGCCCGGGCCTTCCTGACTGGAAAGCATTGAACGAATGCGCAGAGGCGTTCTCAACTCCGGAAACCGCGCCGGCTGGGAGATACCTTGGCGGACCTGTTACCTGGGCAGGCTTCGACGAAGAACGCGTTGAAGCACTGGGACTTGATTTCGAGGTTGTCCACGCAGGTACGGATGCCGCACTCTGGGCCGAGCTCGAATCAGCTTACCAGCGCAAAGCGCCATGGATCGGCTGGGTTTACCACCCCCATTGGTCGACGGTGAAGTTCGAAGGAGAATTCATCGAGTTCCCTCTCTACAGTGACGCTTGCTATGAAGATCCGAATGTCGGCTTAAACCCCAACATGGCCTACGACTGCGGGAAACCCAGAGGCTGGATCAAAAAAGTCGGCTGGAAAGGCGGTGAAGCCAAGTGGCCTTGCGCGTATCAAGCGGTTCGTAACTTTGAAATCGATAATCCCACGATTGGCCAGATGATTGTTGAGGTCGATCTCGAGGATAAAAAAATTCCTGATGTGGTGACCGCATGGCTGGATGCCAATAAGTCAACCTGGGAGCCCTGGACCCAGTGTAACTAAAAGCTCTCGCTTCCTGCCTGGGTACCAGAAAGCAGCAGGTGGTTCTTCGCGAGCCACCTGCTGTATTTTCTTACCCATCCCATAGTTCGCCAACCTGCTGTAATCAAAATGTCGACAGTCACCCCAGCGCTGCAACTTCGAAACATCTGGAAGATTTTTGGTGACGATGTTTCCGCCTTTAGGGAAGAGATCTCCAAGACACCTTCACCCGCCGAACTCGACGATGCTGGCCTGATCGCAGCGGTTCGGGACGTCACGCTGGATATCTCTCATGGAGAGATTTTCGTCATCATGGGGCTGTCGGGATCTGGGAAGTCAACACTGGTCCGATGCATGAGCCGGCTCGTCGAACCGACTGCCGGAGAACTCATGTTTGCCGGTCAGGACCTTCTTGCTGCTTCTGAGGGTGAACTTATTCAGATTCGCAGGCACAAGATGGGGATGGTGTTCCAGCATTTTGCGCTCTTGCCCCATATGTCGGTCCTCGACAATGTCGCCTTTCCCTTGGAGATTCAGGGTATTGATAAGCAAACCCGGGAACAAAGAGCGAGCGAGATGATTTCTCTCGTCGGCTTGTCTGGGCGAGAGGAGTACTACCCCCGTGAACTGTCAGGTGGCCAGCAACAGCGCGTGGGTATCGCGCGGTCACTGGCAGTAGAGCCCGACATCTGGTTTCTTGATGAGCCCTTTTCAGCCCTGGACCCCCTGATTCGACGGGAAATGCAGGACGAGTTTCTCAGACTGCAGGACATCCTGAAAAAAACGATCGTATTTATCACTCATGATTTTGATGAAGCCATCCGTTTGGCTGACAGGATAGCCATCATGAAGGATGGGGCCGTCATTCAGATCGGCACGCCGGAGGATCTCATCATTAACCCGGCGACAGAGTATGTCGCTGAGTTCACGCGCGACGTTTCCCGCGCCAAAGTCTTCTCAGCCCGTATGGTCATGAGGCCGCTGGCGCCTGACGAAAAAGGAAACCTTGGGGAACTATTGAAACATGACGTTAAAGTTCACGAATTTGCAGATCAGGCAGTCAATTCTGAAGACCGGATCGGTGTCACCGATGATGCCGGATCCATTATTGGGGTGATCGACCGGCAATCGGTCCTGAACGTGCTCGTCGGCAGAGAATCGGCTGGATCCTACTGAAGATGCAGTCCGTACGGATCCTCGAGACTCCCGTCAAATTCCGTTGGGGGTTCTGGCTCCCATTAACCGCTATTGCGTGTCTGGGAATCGCCTTGCATCTGTACGAGGAACTTACGCCCTTTCTGGTGAAGTACCCCCGAGACTGGATCATTCCCCTGCGGTTCTCGATCAGCGACCTTATGCAGTGGCTGATAAAAGATTTTGATCTTGGCTTATTTACCTTCAAGGAACTTACCCGATCGATAGCCTGGATACTCGAGTGGCCGTTATCGGTTGCCAATAGTCTTCTTGCCACCGGGTTTACTTTCTCGACCGAGCCCGGTGCGCCTGTCCTCCTGCCTCCGGCACCCTGGATTGCCATTGTCGGCATCGTTGGTCTGCTGGCATTTAACCTCGCCAGCATGCGCCTAGCTCTGCTGGTCACCGGTTGTTTTCTCTATCTGGTGGTTTTCGGTCAGTGGCAAAGCGCCATGGTGACGTTGAGTTCGATCATTATTGCTGTTCCACTGGGAGTCAGCATCGGTTTCGCTCTGGGGATCACAGCCTACCGGCATCCTCTGTTGGAGCGGATACTTTCCCCAGTGCTTGATCTGATGCAAACGGTTCCTGTGTTTGCCTATCTGGTACCGGTTCTGTTCCTTTTTGGGTTTGGACCGGTTGCGGCGATGATCGCGACGATGATCTACGCAACACCTCCCATGGTCAGGGTCACGATTCTGTCTCTGCGCCAGATTCCAGAAGAGTTGATTGAGTATGGCGACATGGCCGGGTGCTCCCGCAGGCAACTGCTGCGCAGAATTCAGGTTCCGGTGGCCCGGGACTCACTCATGGTCGGCATTAATCAGGTCATTATGCTCTCGCTCAACATGGTGATCATCGCGTCCATGATCGGAGCAGGAGGTCTGGGCTTTGATGTTCTGAGTTCCCTTCGTAGGCTCGCCATCGGTGATGGCCTCGAGGCGGGTCTCGCCATAACACTGCTCGCAATCGCCCTGGATCGGTTAGGGCAGGCCTACAACAAGCGCTCGACACAATCCAGGCAGGCAGGCACTTCCCGCTCTCTGCAAGGCGCCCGCCTACCCACCCTGATTATCCTTATTCTTATTGCCTCCTGGATCGCGGCTCATTTCTTTCCGGCACTGGCGGTCTTTCCAGAGTCCCTTCAAATCACCACAAGCCATTTCTGGGACGCGATGGTTAAGTGGATCAACATCAACTTTTTCGACCAACTTGAGGCCGTTAAAACCTTTGTATTGATCAATATCATGATTCCGGTAAAGCGCTTCCTGCTCAGCACACCGTGGATCGTCGTGGTCGCATTGATCGGGTTGATCGGTTTTCGGTTAGGCGGGTTCCGGCTGGCAACTCTCGTAATTGTGCTCAGCTTATTCATAGCGGTCACCGGGCTATGGTCCAAAGCGATGATCACGGTCTATCTATGCGGCGTATCGGTTTTGTTTGCCGCCTGCATCGGGATACCAGCAGGCATCCTGGCGGCATCCCACTCGGGCATAAACCGCGTGACCCAGGTGATTATTGATACACTTCAAACGCTGCCGTCGTTCGTCTACCTGATACCTGTGGTCATGCTGTTTCGGGTTGGTGATTTTGCGGCCATGTTGGCCGTCATCGCCTACTCTCTTGCGCCCGCGGTCCGCTATACGATTCTGGGCATCGAGCAGGTACCGACACATCTCATTGAAGCCGCGCGGGCAATTGGCTGTACTCGATCCCAGATCCGGTGGCGCGTAGAGCTGCCCATCGCTTTGCCTCAGATCATGCTCGGGATTAATCAGACCATCATGATGGCGCTTTCCATGCTGGTGATCACGGCATTGGTGGGAACCCGGGACCTCGGACAAGAGGTCTATATCGCTCTTACGAAAGCGGATACAGGCCGCGGCATTATTGCTGGAGTTGGCGTCGCCTGTATCGCCATCGTGGCTGACCGGCTGATCAACCAGTGGGCACAGAAAAAGCGACTGGAGTTTGGACTGCAGTCTTAAGACAAGCAGGAATATCTGTCATGAGCAAAACAGCTGAAGATCAAATACGGGAATTGGATTTCTGGCGGGGTAATGTCACGCTTGAGCCGATAAGCGGCGGCATCACCAATCAGAATTTCGTTGTCACCGACCAAGGGCAGAAGTTCTTTGTTCGACTGGGTGACGATATTCCGCTGCATGGCGTTATGCGCTTCAACGAACTTGGAGCCAGCATTGCAGCCGCCAAAGTAGGGCTCTCCCCAAACGTTGCTCATCATGCGCCTGGGATACTGATCCTGAATTTCATTGAAGGAAAAACGCTGTCAGAGGCAGACATCAGGCAGGATGCTTACCTTGAGCAGATCTTGCCAATGCTGCACAGGTGTCACAGGGATCTGGCCCAGCAGATCCGGGGCCCGGCACTCATCTTCTGGGTCTTTCATGTCATCCGTGATTACCTCGGAACACTTGAGGATGATGGCAGTCGTATGAGTCACATGCTGCCCGCGCTGCGAGAAAAAGGCAGAACTCTTGAGGCGGCCGTGGGTTCAGTCGATCTCGTCTACGGACACAACGACCTGCTGGCCGCAAACTTTATCGATGATGGCAGTCGGCTGTGGCTGATTGACTGGGACTACGCTGGCTACAACAGTCCGCTTTTTGATCTCGCCAATCTGGCATCGAACAACGGTCTCTCCAAAGATCAGGAGGATTGGCTACTGCAGCACTACTTCGACGCTCCGGTCGCTGATCAGACCCACCATGGCTTTGAGGCCATGAAGTGCGCCTCATTGTTGAGGGAAACGCTCTGGAGTATGGTCTCCGAAATTCACTCCCAACTTGAATTCGACTTTGTGGAATACACCCGTGAGAACCTCGAAAGGTTCGACCAGCAATGGAGTCGTTTTGCTCCTTGAGAGCTTTCAGATGCGCTCCCCACACAAACATTCCTGATTAAAGGCCCAATAAATGACAAAGCTGCCTCGACACGCCCAGGTCGTAATTATCGGCGGAGGAATAGCCGGTTGCTCGACTGCCTATCACCTGACCCAAATGGGATACAAGGATGTGCTGCTGCTGGAACGGCACCAACTGACCAGTGGCAGCACTTGGCACGCGGCCGGTCTGGTCGGCCAACTGCGTACACAAGCCGGAATCACGCAATTACTCGGCAACTCCGTCGCGCTGTACGATCGTCTCGAGTCCGAAACCGGATTGGCTACCGGCTGGAAAATGAACGGCGGCCTGCGCCTTGCCTGCAACGAATCCCGGATGACCGAGATCGCGCGCCAGGCAACAACGGCGCGCAGTTTCGGTCTTGAAATGGATCTGCTGACACCCTCTGAGGCAAAAGAGCTATGGCCGCTCATGGATGTCAGTGATGTCCTGGGTGCGGCATTCTTGCCCTCGGACGGTCAAGCCAGTCCGTCTGATATCGCCCAGGCACTGGCCAAAGGTGCTCGTAACCAGGGCGGCACCATTCTTGAGGGCATCCAGGTGACGGGTGTACGAAGTGAAAATAGCCGCGTCACCGGTATCGATACCCCAGAGGGTCCTGTGGATTGCGAAATCCTGGTGAACTGTGCCGGGCAATGGGCCCGGGAAGTTGGTCAGTTAGCCGGAGTGAATGTGCCCTTGGTCTCGGTTCAGCATCAGTATCTCATCACCGAACCTATCGACGGTGTCACTTCAGATCTTCCGACGCTGAGAGACCCCGACCGTCTGACCTACTTCAAGGAGGAGGTCGGCGGACTCGTAATGGGCGGCTACGAGCCCAACCCGGTGGGTTGGGCGCAGGGAGGCTTTCCTGAGAATTTCTCATTCTCTCTATTGGGCTCAGACTGGGATCACTTCGAACAGCTGATGACACAGGCTCTGCCGCGGGTGCCTGCGCTTGCCCACGCAGGCGTCAAAGAATTGCTCAACGGCCCCGAGAGCTTTACGCCGGATGGCAACTTCATCCTGGGAGAAGCGCCGGAGCTAAGTGGCTTTTACGTCGCCGCAGGCTTTAATGCCTTTGGGATCGCTGCGGGCGGAGGCGCCGGTCAGGCGTTGGCCCAATGGATCGCGGGAGGCGAACCGCCCTTTGATCTTTGGCCGGTGGACATCCGTCGTTTTGGTCAACCCCACACCAAGCTCGAATGGGTTCGCGAACGTACGCATGAAATGTACGGCAAGCACTACACCATGGCGTGGCCGCATGAGGAACACCAGTCCGGACGGCCGTTCCGTTGTTCTCCACTCTACGAAGATCTTAAATCCCAAGGTGCATGCTTTGGAGAAAAACTGGGCTGGGAGCGTCCCAACTGGTTTGCACCAGAAGGCGTAGTGCCCAAAGACGAATACAGCTTTGGAGAGCAGAACTGGGAGCGCTACTCCGGTGACGAGCACCGGGCAGCCCGTGAAGCAGTGGCTGTCTTTGATCAGACCTCCTTTGGAAAATTCATCGTAGAGGGGGCAGACAGCGCCCAAGCATTGGAGTGGATCTGTGCCAATCGGATTGATCGGCCGGTGGGATCGGTCATCTATACCCAACTTCTGAATAGCCGAGGCGGCATTGAGAGCGATCTCACCGTAACACGGCTGGCGCCAGATCGTTTCTATCTTGTCACGGGTACGGGATTTGTCACCCATGACTTTCACTGGATACGACGCAACCTGCCGGAACGCCTTGACGCCAGGATCACAGACCAAACCGACCGTTACGCGGTGCTGTCGGTCATGGGCCCGCACTCCCGTGAACTGCTGAGCCGCGCGTCTCCAGACAGCGTGGAAGATAGTGCCCTGCCCTTTGCTGCCTCACGGCCGCTGCAGGTGGAATCATCCTCCATCACGGCGGTTCGACTCACCTATGTGGGCGAACTGGGCTACGAATTGCATATTCCGATTGATGAGGTACTCCCTGTATATCGGACACTCATGGCCGCAGGCAGCGACCTCGGCATTCGCAACGCGGGATATCGCGCGATTGAAAGTCTGAGACTTGAGAAAGGGTATCGGGCGTGGGGGTCAGATCTTTCACCAGACCAAACCCCCTTGGAGGCGGGATTGGGCTGGGCCGTGAAACTCTCAAGCGAGACTGACTTTTTGGGCAAGGATGCACTCGCGCAACAGCGCCGCCAGGGTCTCAAGAAACAGCTTGCCTGTTTTACCCCACAGGATTCGAGTATCCATCTCATCGGACGGGAGACCATTTTTCGAGATGATCAGCGGGTGGGCTGGCTGACGAGTGCCGGGTTTGGACATACGGTGGGCTGCCCCATTGGCTATGGGTATGTCCGCAATGCTGAAGGTGTGGATCGAGCCTACCTTGAGCAGGGTGACTACAGCCTGGAGGTCGCCGGCACCAGGGTCCCCTGCTCGCTTCACCTGGAGCCGCTCTACGATCCGACATCCTCCCGCGTAAAGGGTTGACCGAGATGTCCCTGGATCCGCAAATGATCGCGGTCATGCAAAAGCGCGCGACCCTGATCGATGGAGCGGGCGATCTCACAGTTCTCACCCTGGACGAGATTCGCACCGCATATAACACCGAGCGCGCATGGTGGAACGAGATCAAGCCCGAGATGCACGAGGTGCTGAACACCTTTGTTGCAGGGCCAATACGGGAAATACCCATACGTATCTACAAACCCAATCACCTGACTCAAACACCCACGCTTTTGTATCTTCATGGCGGCGGCTGGGTGGTAGGCAATCTTGACACCCATGACCGGGTAATGCGCCTGCTGGCGGAGTTTTCGGGGGCTTGTGTTGTTGGTGTCGACTATGCCCTGTCACCAGAATACCGGTTTCCGGTGGCGATCAATGAGGCACAGACGGTGCTCGACTGGCTGAAGATTCAAGGCCCGGATCACGGTCTCGATAGTTCGAGGTTGGCCATTGGGGGGGATTCTGCGGGAGCCAACATGGCGGTCTCAGTGGCCCAACTCTGTCACCAGAAAAATCCGGGGCGGATTCAGTGCCTGCTGCTCTATTACGGCGCCTACGGGCTCACGGACTCGGCAGCCTGGCAGAAATACGGCAACGCCGACTTCGAATTCACTCGTGAGGAAAAAGAATTTTACCTAGCGAGTTACCTGAACACGAAAGCAGACAGAGATGATCCCCGGTTCAAAGTGTTAGACGGAGATATCAGTCTACTGCCCAGTGCGTTCATCGCAGCGGCCGAGTGTGACCCACTGCAGGATGATTCAACAGCACTCTATAAGGCCATGCAAAACGCAGGCCGGTCAGCGACGCTGAAGATCTATCCCGGAGTGCTGCACAGTTTCATCCATTACAGTCGTATGCTTGATCAGGCCGCCGAAGCGCTGCGCGATGGCGCTGATGCGCTCAAGGCCGCGCTGGACTGAGGAAGACGTTTTCGGCCTAGCGTCCCGCGCGATCCGCCACAGAAAGGATTCTCTGCATCTCCCTGACCACGGGCTTTTCGATCAGTTTGCCATCCACGACGACGAGCCCTGTGTTCGCGTCTTCAAAGGCCGCCACCACTTTACGAGCCCGGGCTACTTCCTCCGCAGAGGGGGTAAACACTTCATTGAGATCAGCAATCTGCTTGGGATGGATGGCTCCCTTGCCGCTGAAGCCAAGATCTCTCGCCTGCCGGGCCTGAATCTTCATGCCCTCCAGATCCTCAAGATCCAGGTACGGCACATCGACAGCATCCACGCCAACACTGGCGGCCGCGTGTACGACCCGCGACCGGGCATAGAGCAACGGCTCCCACGCGTTCTTACATCTCAGATCTGCCGCCATATCTACCCCCCCGAAAAACAACGCGTCTATGCGGGCACTGGATCGGGCGATATCAAACACGGCTTCTAGCCCAGCATTCATCTCAATAATGATGTGCAGTCGGGTATCATGACCCCGCTCTGTCAGAAGATCGTCAAGCCACACCACCTCATCCGGGGATACCACCTTGGGCAACATCAATGCTGGCGGCGGCATATCTGTCGCAAGAATCGCCTGGACATCATCAAGACCCACGGCTGAGCGCAGACAATTGATACGGACAATGCGCTCTACGCCATCGTCGGCCTGCGGTTCGGCAAAAAGCGCCACGGTTTTCTCCCGCGCTTCGTCCTTATCGTGCGGTGCGATCCCGTCTTCAAGTTCAACGCAGACAATATCCGCGCCGCTCGCCAGGGCCTTGGGATACAACTCGGGCCTTAACCCGGGGACAAAGATAAAACTTCGGCGAGGCTGAACGCTCTGTGCTTGTTCTTCCGTCATGCTTGATTCCCGACCCTGCTAATACGACCGCGGCAAACCGAGAACATGCTCGCCAAGGTAGCTCAGGATCAAATTGGTTGAGATGGGTGCCACCTGATAAAGACGGGCCTCACGGAACTTGCGCTCGACATCGTATTCTTCAGCGAAGCCAAATCCCCCGTGAGTCTGCACACACATTTCCGCCGCCGCCCATGATGCCTCGGCGCACAACATCTTTGCGAGATTGGCTTCTTCCCCAGGATTCTCACCTGCGTCATAAAGCCGAATGGCTTCACGCAGCACCAGCTCTGCCGAGCGCATCTGGGCATAGGCTCTTGCGATGGGGAACTGGATGCCCTGGTTCTGACCGATAGGCCTGCCAAACACAGAACGCTCTGCAGCGTAGGCCGTGGCTTTCTGAATAAACCACTTGGCATCACCGATGCACTCGGCCGCGATCAGAATGCGTTCTGCATTCATACCCGACAGGATGTAGCGAAAGCCCCGCCCTTCGTCTCCGATCAGGTTTTCTGCCGGCACCTCCATATCATCAAAAAAGATTTCAGTGGTTGCGTGATTCATCATCGTCCGAATCGGCCGGATGGTGAGCGAATCGTCACTGGCTTCACGCATATCGACCAGCAGCACAGACAATCCGTCTGTTTTCTTCTGACCCTGGTCTTTCGGCGTCGTGCGGCACAGCAGGATCATGAGATCCGAATATTCAGCCCGGGAGGTCCATATTTTCTGGCCGTTCACCACATAATGATCATCGACCCGGTTTGCTGTGGTCCGAAGCGCTGTCGTATCGGTTCCGCTGGTCGGCTCGGTAACCCCAAATGCCTGAAGCCGCAGGTCCCCGCGGGAGATAGCCGGCAGATACTTTTCCTTCTGGGCTTCAGAGCCGTGTCGCAGCAATGTGCCCATGGTGTACATCTGGGCGTGGCATGCCCCGGCGTTACTGCCCGAGCGGTGAATCTCCTCAAGAATTGCCGCACCGGCTGAGAGTGGCAAACCCGAACCCCCGTAGGATTCAGGAATCAGTGCCCCTAAAAAGCCCGACTCAGTCAGCGCCTTCACAAACTCGCCCGGATACGCCTGCTCACGATCACACTTGCGCCAATACTCTCCCGGAAAATCTTCACACAGGCGCGAAACGCTTTCGCGTATTTCGGGATGATCTAGTTCATATGTGGGGGGTTTGATACTCATAACGTTTCGGCTGGTGGGCGAATACGGTTAATGGGAAAACTCTTTTCGAATGGATAAACCATGCTGATCCAATACCGGAACTACCGTGGGGCGGGCACCTTCGGTCACCACCGGCAAATCCGCCATACTGACCTCCACGCCGTCAAAGTGGGCCACCTGATTTCGAATAAGCTCGTGTTTCGACAAATCCTCAACCGTACTGAGACGCCCGTTCGCAATTTTCGCCCCATCCAGCAACGCAGTCATCTCATCGATATCAAAACGACCAAATACATTGCTGATAATCTCGTCCATCACTTCACGATTTCTGACGCGCTCAGGGTTGTTGACGAAACGCGGATCCAGGCCCAACTCGGGCTGACCCAGCACGGCATCACAAAAAACACACCACTCACGATCGCTCTGGATAGCGATCAGAATCTGGCCCCCTCCTTTTACCGAGTACGCCCCATAAGGCGCAATCAACGCATGAGTCAGACCCATCCGCTCGGGCGCCCCGCCGAGATAACGGTGCGACAACAAGGGAAAGTTCATGAAATCTGCCATCACATCGAACATGGCAATGGAAATATCGATGCCGATGCCGGTACGGCCACGCTGGATAAGCGCCCTCAGGATCGAAGAAAACGCGGTCTGCCCGGTCGCAATGTCACAAATGGAAATGCCGACCCGCGCAGGCTGTTCACGGGTGCCGTTGACTGCGCAGATTCCGCTTTCGGCTTGAACCAGAAAGTCATAGGCTTTTTTACGGGCGCCCGGGCCTGTGGACCCGTAGCCGTTGATCTCACAGGTAATGAGTCCCGGGTTGTGCTCCCGCAAGGCATCACCGCTAAAACCTCTGCGTGCCAGGGACCCCGGCGCCAGGTTGTGCAGAAAGACATCCGCTTCTTTCAGCATTGAACGCAAAAGAGCCTCATCGTCATCGATATTGAGATCAAGGGTGACGGACTCCTTACCGCGATTGAGCCAGGAGAAGAATACACTGTTGCCACTCGCGCCTCGATCGTAGCCTCGCGCAAAGTCTCCTTCCTTGCGTTCCACCTTGATAACGCGGGCCCCCGCATCCGCCAGCATCAGTCCGCAATATGGGGCGGCCACCGCCTGCTCCATAGAGATCACGAGCAATCCCGCAAGTTCCTGATCTAGACCCATGCTGATTTCAAGACTGATAAAACGAAAAGCCGAATCTACGGGATATCAGCGCAAAAAGCGATCAAACACATCGCACAAGATCACGTGCTACAACCCGGCCACGGCTCCGTGAAGTCTGTTGCGGCTTTTTAAACCAGGCGGTTGAGGTCTGGCGCTAGTTCCAAAAGCCCGCACGGACCGTCGCATTGCGGTCGGCATCAGGCACCTTAGCGGTCAGCACCGTGCCAGCATCCCAATGAGAACTGTCGACCATGGCAATAGTCACGTTGGTATCGTAGTCCGGAGACCAGGTGGAAGAGGAGATGTGCCCCACGACGTTTCCGCTGCTGTCCTGAAGCAGCCAAGGATGTTGGATCTCGGGAACCGCGGGTCCATCCAACTCAAGAGCGCGGATTTGCCTTACAGGCCTGCACAACTGGGAAAGCGCCGAATGACCTAAAAACCCTTCAACCGACTCCAGGTTGCAGTACTTCCCAAGACCCGCCTCAAAAGGAGTATGCGCTGTGGTGATATCGCTGCCAAACGACAGCAGGCCCGCCTCGATGCGCTCGATCAGGTTAGGACACCCGGCCCGCACATCCAGATCTTCTCCAGCCGCAAACAAGGTATCCCAAACCGCTTCACCATATTCGCTGCCATCCAGATAGAGCTCAAATCCTCCCTGATGAGACCAGCCGGAGCGGGCGATGATCATGTCTCGGCCCTGAAAATTGATCGTCTTGTGTCTGAAAAATTTGGTGCTTGCTATAACGTCACCAAACACCCGCGCGACCAGTTCATCAGCCCGCGGGCCCTGGATCGCCAACGGGGAGACGTCTGGCTCAAATACCTCGACATCGAGTTTTGCCGCCGCCGCAAGACCCTTGCAGTAAAGCAGCATATCTGAGTCGGCAAGCGACAGCCAAAAGCGGTTCTCGTTGAGTCGGATCGCCACCGGATCATTCATCATCCGCCCGGCATCATCCACCATGGGCACGTAGTAGCACTGATCATCCTGCATTCGGGACATGTCGCGTGGTGTCGTCATCTGCACCAGACGCAATGCGTCTTTGCCTGTGATTTCAACCTGGCGTTCAACGGAGACATCCCAGACCTGAACGGCCGTTTTTAAATGGCGGTAGTCCTCTTCGGGAGAAGTGAAATACGATGCCAGCAGCATATGGTTGTAGACCGTATAGGCTTTAACACCCGCCGCGGTCACACGGCTGGAGAAAGGTGTTTTGCGTACACGGATAGAAGGCGTCAGAAACGGCATGGACATGATCTTGACTCTAAAGACAGATATTTCGCGGCGAGATAATAGCCCGTCGCGCAGTTTTTACAAGTGCCTCAGCTTTGCTCTAGGCGTCATCAGCCAGTTTCAGCTTCCAGACCTGCTGCGTTAATTCCGCCCACGGCAGCCGCTTCATCATTATCCGAAGTGTCACCAGAGATCCCCACAGCACCCAGCAGCGTCCCTTCGCTGTCTCGCACGAGCACCCCGCCCGGCACCGGCACCATGTCACCACCTGCGAGTCCGTTAATCGACTGAATAAAATACGCCTGCTGCTCAGCCCGATTCATCAGGGCGCGTGTTCCCATGCCCAGGGCGATGGCTGCATTGGCTTTACCGTGGGCAATTTGCGCACGCATCGCACTTACCCCGTCTTCGGATGCCGCCGCGGCCAGTGAACCGCGAACATCCAGCACAATAATGCTGACGGGTTTCAGGTTGAGTTTCCGCGCCTCTGCCAGCGCGCCGTCTACCAGGGTTCTCGCCTGATCCAAGGTTATCGACATAGGGTTCTCCACTTTAACTGCTGCATGGGTTTCATCTCCTAAAATCCTTTGATTCCTGTTGGATTCTTGTTCTGCGCTTTATATGTCGAGAGGGGTTCTGCGATCTCAGCCTGCGGCCGCCTCCAGGGCTTTGGGTAGTGCATCGGCGAAAAGGGCGAGATCCTCAGGACGTCCCACGGATACACGGATACATCTGTTGAGCGGGACCACCCCCGGCATTCTCACAAATATCCCTTGCGCCACAAGATGGTCCAGCACCGACTTGGCGAATACCCCGTCTTGGCCACAATCGATCGCAACGAAATTCGTTGCTGACGCCAACGCCACCAGCCCATTGTCCTTGGCTATCTGATAAATCGTCTCACGGGCTCTCTCTACCCTGGCGACAACGCTTTTCAGGTGCTCGTTGTCCGAGAGGGCGGCAACACACGCCGCCTGGGCAACACATCCCAGCCCGAAGTGATTGCGAATCTTGTTGAACTCATTGATGAGTTCAGGCTCACCTATCGCATAACCCACACGAATACCCGCCAGACCGTAGGCTTTGGAAAAGGTGCGAAACCTAAGGACGCGTCTGTCCGACGGGTCGATCGCAGGGAGAACGTTCTCGGGTGCGAATTCCCCGTAAGCCTCGTCAAGCACCAGCAAGGATCCTTCCGGTGTTTGCTCAACCATTGCTTCGACTGCGGACGCCGGCCACCAGGTGCCCATGGGATTATCCGGATTGGCAAAATAAATCAGTTTGGGGTGGTGCAGTCCCGCCGCCTCAACCAGTGCTGTGGGATCTTCGTGGTCGTCCCGGTACGGCACTGTAACGAGCTCTCCGCCAAAGCCGGCAACGTGAAAATTAAATGTGGGATATGCCCCACCAGAAGTGACAACCTTATCGCCCGAGCCAACAAAGAGTCGCACCAGATAACCGAAAAGGCCATCAATCCCTTCACCCACCATAATGTGCTCGGGACCAATGCCGTGATGGTCGGCTAAGGCATGGCGGAGCTCAAAGAATTCGGGATCGCCATATTTCCACGCCTGTGTTGCCATCTGGGAGATGACCTTTGTGACCTGCTCGGAAGGTCCAAACACATTCTCATTGGCTCCAATCCTGGCTGAAAAAGCGCGCTCAAGGATGCGCTCCTGCGCTTCTGGCCCCACAAAGGGCACGGTGGCGGGCAGACTCTTGACTAGCGAAGTCGTGCGGTATTCAGACATGCGGGCATTCTGTCATAGAGTGCAAGAAATACAACGCCAACAAAGCGCCCGCTTCACACGGAAAACTGCCCACGAACCACCTGCGCAGACAAACCCCCTACCCAGATATCTGTGGGCAGATTTCCATTAAGCGTCATGCGGGTCACCACAAGACTCGGCCGCTGGATCTCATAACCCTGCTCGACACGGATGCGCGACGTCGGGCGGGTTTCTTGCGCAATCAAGTTGTGCCGGGCAAGGTAGCAGGCAAGCGCACGGTTGGTGGTTCCCGCTGCCGGGACCTCCGGTGTACCCACGCGGGGTGCAAATTCGCGGCAGTGCACCGTGTTCTGCGCTTCGACTGTTTCCTGGCAGAACAACATCACCGTATCAACATCCGTCTGCTCGCAGTAATCGGCCAGCTGCTCAAAATCCGGAGCCACCGACTGAACGCCCAGCAATGAGGACATGGGAATAACCAGATGAGAAAAATCTGATCTTGTGTACTCCACAGGTAACGAACCATCGAGATCACCCGCCCCGGCGCCAAAGAGCCTCTCGAGGGTCTTTTTATCAATTGAGACTGGTTCAAACTCGGCAGGCTCCAGATTGAGCATCACTTCAATCCGGCCGTCGTCCTGATGATCGACTGTTACCGAAGCCGAACTTGCCGGGGTTCGCAGGGTCACCTTATCCGAGGAGCCACGAGAAATATCGAGGTAACCGCGAGAGACGAGGCCTGTCATCAGCGCCAGCGTCCCGTGCCCGCACATGGGATATTCCTGCGCGGTTGAGAAAAACCGCACGCCCACCTCCCGGCCTTTTACGCTCATCACGAAACAGGTTGCAGGGGCACGAACTTCCCGGGCAATCTGTTGCATCGTCTCTGTGGTCAGTCCTTCGCCGTCGTAGATAATCCCCGCGTGACTGCCGCCAAACGCCGAATCGGTAAATGCGCTGTAGAGATCAAACAGATAATGCGGCATCGAAGATCTCCCTGAACTTAGAACTCAGATACGGGAGTGCCAGGGGCGTTCAACCTCAAATGCACGTGCTAGACGCAGCAGTGTTTTCTCCTGACCCAGCGCCGCACCGATCTGAATCCCGATTGGCAGTCCGTCTTCAGTTTTTGATAATGGCACCGAAGCTGCGGGAGCGCCGGTTGCATTAAAAAGCGGCGTGAACGGTATCTCGTCCAGCATCCCTTCAAGGTAAACGCACCAATTATCACAATCCATGCTGACCTCGTTGAGCTTTAAGGG
>Ga0114933_10000152_pt1 | contig 82194 bp, 80 predicted proteins | sample 4SBtaG_FD_89691 | JGI IMG/M metagenome (GOLD analysis project Ga0114933, IMG submission 89691) | Deep subsurface microbial communities from Kolumbo volcano to uncover new lineages of life (NeLLi) - 4SBTROV12_W25 metaG | ecosystem: Environmental > Aquatic > Marine > Volcanic | place: Kolumbo...
AATGGGAATGATTATTGAAGATAAAATAAAAGTAACACTAGATAGAATATATGATGCTGCTCTTAAAGCAGCAAGGCCATACGATTGTGTAACTAAAAACTTAACCGTCACAGATGATTTTTTAAATATAAGCGAGAAAAAATATAAACTTAATAACTATAAAAATATTTTCATAATTAGTTTTGGTAAGGCCGCGTATGATATGGCAAAAGGTGCCGAAAAAATTTTAAAGAATAAAATCTCAAAAGGTATAGTTGTTTCAAATACTCGTATCCATGAGGACATTCCCAGATTTAGATTTTTAGAGTCAACGCATCCAGTTCCTGATAAGCGCAGTATTGATGGAGCAAGAGAGATAATAAAGATTCTAAACACTAGTGACGAAAATGATTTAATTATTTTTTTGGTTTCGGGAGGTGGTAGTTCAATAATTGCTTTACCTGAGGAAGGGCTATCACTTGATGATAAAAAAACGACTACTGAAATATTATTAAAATCAGGCGCAGATATTAATACTATAAATACTATTAGAAAAAATATTTCTTCAATCAAAGGTGGAGGTTTATTGAAATATTCATATCCCTCTGAGGTTATTACTTTGATAATGTCAGATGTAGTTGGTGACCATATTGATGTTATAGCCTCTGGCCCAACGGTACCAGATAAGTCTGATTTTGATACGGCATGGAAAGAGATTGTCAGGCTTGGGGTTTCTGAAAAGTTGCCTACTAGAGTTGTTGCGAGATTAGAAAGTATTAGTAAAAAGAAATTTAAAAAATCTGATTTATCAGAAAATCAAACTTTTGTAATTGGAAATAATCTTAAGAGTTTAAAAAGTGCTAAAGAAAGGGCTGAGGAACTCGGGTACGATACCCGAATATTGAATTCAGAAGTAATAGGAGAAACAAAGCTCGTAGCAAAAGATTTAGCAACTGAAATAATAAAAATAAAAAAACAATATATGCCGCTTGAAAAACCTTTATGCTTAATCATTGGTGGAGAGACAACTGTAAAAGTAAAAGGGAAGGGTTTAGGTGGAAGGAATTCCGAGTTTGCTTTGGCCTTTGCAATTGCAATAAAAAACGAGAGTAAAATATCTGCACTTTTTGCTGGGACAGATGGGATTGATGGTCCAACTCCTGCAGCAGGAGCATATTGTAACGGAAACACAATTACTGAAGTTGAAAAAATTGGTGTTGATGGGGAAGACAAGTTACTTGACAATGATTCATACACATTTTTTCATGAGGCTGGTGATCTCAAAATAACGGGCCCTTCAGGAACAAATGTTAATGACATTGGAATTATTTTAATTGATAAATAATTAATTTAGATTTATTTATATTATTACAAATGAAAAAATTTATTATATCAACAGATTTAGACGGTACTTTTCTCGGTCACAATGATTTTGACTTTAAGGTGAATATTTCATTAGTAAGAGAAGTAATAAAGAAAGGCGTACCAATAATATTTAATACTAGTAAGACTTTTGAAGAAGTTATAGAGATTAAGAATGAAATTGGATTTTACTGTCCTATTATTACAGAAAATGGATGTGGGATTTATTATCCTAAATATAAAACTAACAGTAAAAAACTAAACAGATTACATTTCAAATTAATTAGTAAAAATTTTTCTAAAGAATATTTGAATAAAATTATCAAAAAGCACTTTCAGGAGTTTAAACAAGATTTCGATCTAACAGCTAACATAAGCACCTCAGACCTAGTTAAAATTTCGGGTCTTCCAAGACAAAAAGTTAAAAAAATTATAAATAGAAAGTTTAGTGAATTGATAGTTTGGAAGTCTAATAATGCAAGATTGTCCCTATTTAAAGCAAGAATCGAGGAATATGGACTTTCTTTAACTAGAGGGGCACGATTTTTGCATCTAAAGGGTAAGACAAATAAGGGGGTAGCTCTAAGTAATTTACTAAAATATATGAAAAAGGAAACAGATATGAGTAATTTAAGATTAATTGGACTTGGTGATAGTGAAAATGATCTAGAAATGTTAGAGAGATGTGACCATTCTTTTTTAATTAAAATTCCAAATAGAAAATTTATCAAAATGGGAAGTTCGAAATTTTTGAAATCTAAGAAACCTGCACCTGTTGGTTGGGCTGAGTGTTTATTTAGGGTCCAAAGTTTTAAAGATTCTATCCTAAAGGATTATAAAAATGGCTGATTTTCATCAAAATGGAATTATTACGACACTTCATAATTTTAGAAATAAAAGTAAAAAAGAAATTGAAAAGGAACTAGAATTTTTTTCTAAAAAAAGACCAATTCAATTAATTCTCCCATCCTTATATTCTGAGATTAAAAGACCTGCACTAACGAGAATTATAAGCGAATTAAATAAGACTAACTATATTTCAGAGATAATTATTGGACTAGATCAGGCAAATGAAAAGGAATTTTTAGAAGCAAAACATTTTTTTAGTAGTCTTAGTATAAAACATAAGATTCTATGGAATGATGCACCTAACCTTATTAAGTTAGATAGGGAATTAGAAGCAATAGGGCTAAGTCCTAAAAATTTTGGCAAGGGGAGAAACGTTTGGTATTGCATGGGTTATTCAATTGCAAATGACAATGCAGAAGCAATTGCAATTCATGATTGTGATATAAAAACTTATACAAATGAGATTGTTGCAAAATTAATATATCCAATTGCAAATCCAAAATTAAATTTTGAATTTTGCAAAGGTTTCTACCCTAGAGTATCGGGCGATAAGATGAATGGGCGTGTCTCAAGACTTTTAGTGACTCCATTATTAAAATCGCTAAAGAAAATTATTGGACCATCTGATTATTTAGATTTTATTGATGCTTTTCGATACCCACTTGCAGGAGAATGTTCTTTTAGAAAAAGAATTTTAAGAGAGCTAAGAATACCCAGTGATTGGGGGCTTGAAATTGGTGTTTTGTCAGAAATGTACAGAAATTACAGAAACAGTACTTTGTGCCAAGTGGATATTGCTGATAAATACGATCACAAACATCAGGAATATTCATTTGATGATAGAGAAAAGGGCCTATCTAAAATGTCGATAGATATATCTAAAACTTTAATTAGAAAACTGGCAACACAGGGAAACACTTTCTCCATTGAGACTTTTAGGTCTTTAAAGGCCACGTACTTTAGAACAGCTTTAGATTTTGTTGAAATATATAAAAAAGATTGTGATATGAATTCAATTGAATTTGATATAGATAAAGAGGAAAGAGCTGTAGAATTGTTTGCGGAAAATATAATGAAAGCCGGCGAAACATTTCTTGATAAACCCCTCCAAACACCTCTTCTTCCAACATGGAATAGAATTGAGAGTGCAAGCCCTGGATTTCTTAAAAAGTTAAAAAAGGCCGCAGATTCTCATAATATTTAAAATGATAGTTGAGTTTCAAAATAAAGTTGAGCAACACCTTAAAAAAATATATAAAAACGTTCAGCTAGATACTAGAGTTGATATTTTAGCAAAAGACTTAATTGATATAATAGGTAAAGATAGAAGATTTTATCAAAGAGAAATAAGTGATGAATTTTGGTCTGAAAAAGATTGTATGCTTATATCTTATGGGGACTCAATAACAACCAATCAAGAGAGACCTCTCCAAACATTAAATAAATTTATACAAAAGAAATTCCCTGAAACTTTTTCAATTATTCATATTCTTCCCTTTTTCCCATATAGCTCTGATGAGGGTTTTTCTGTTAAGAATTATTATGAAGTTGATTCTAATATTGGAGAATGGGGTGACCTGTCCCAGATTGCATCAAATTTTAAGGTAATGAGTGATTTAGTTATTAATCACATGTCAGCTGAAAGTAAGTGGTTTAAGAATTTTTTAAAAGGTACGGGGAAAGGATTTGATTATTTTTTAGAAGTAAAAACGGACGAAGATTTAAGAAAAGTTTTTAGACCCAGGGCTACAGATATAAAAAAAGAAGTTACTGTTGATGGAAAGAAAAAAAATGTATGGTGTACTTTTAGCCATGATCAAGTAGATTTTGATTTTAAAAACCCCGAAGTTCTTAAAGAATTTATAAAGATAATTAGGTTTTATTTAGACAATGGAATAAGACTCTTTAGATTGGATGCAATAGCATTTGCTTGGAAAGAAAAAAATACAAATTGTATTAATCGCCCTCAAACTCATGAAATAGTTAGATTGATAAGGACATTGCTAGATTTTACTTATGATGATACAGTTTTATTGACAGAGACTAATATTTTAAAAAGAGAGAATCTTAGTTATTTTGGGAATAGCAACGAAGCACACTGGATATATAATTTTTCTCTTCCTCCTTTACTTCTATACACAATGATAAAAGCGGACTGTACTAGATTAAGGCAATGGGCTATGACAATGCCCCCCGCTAAGCCCGGTAATGCATATTTAAATTTCATTTCTTCACATGATGGTATAGGATTAAGGCCTGCCGAGGGTCTGTTGTCAGATAAGGAGCTAGCAACCTTGGCAGAGACCATGGTTAAATTTGGAGGAAAAATTTCGTCACGGAAAAGTAGGGAGGGAAATCTGTCCCCTTATGAAATTAATATAGCAGCTGTAAATGCGTTTAGTGGAGATGCTGAAGGGCTAGATGAATTTTCTTTCGAAAGATTTATGTGTGCGCATGCAATTATGCTGGGACTGGAGGGTGTCCCGGCTATTTATATTAATTCATTTTTTGGTACGAAAAATGATTATGATAGACTAGAGAAAACAAAGATTAATAGATCAATTAATCGTCATCGGTGGAATAAGACTTTACTAGAAAGTACTTTATCAGATAAAAACGGCTCTAATTCAAGAAAGTTTGAATCATTAAAATATCTTATTAAAATAAGGTCAGAGCAACCAGCTTTTCATCCAAACGCTAGCCAGTACACTCTTCAATTAAATAAAAGAGTATTTGGTTTTTATCGTCAAAGTTTAGACAGGAAACAAACTATTTTTTGCTTAAGCAACATAACAAAAACTTATCATTCAATCTCACTTCTTGATTTGAATATAAAATTGAGTGGAAATTGGAAAGATCTTATCCAGAAAGATTCGCTAGAATTTAACGAAAACTATTTACATCTAAAACCTTTTCAGACGGTCTGGATATCAAATCTATATTAATTATGGACCCACAATGTCCACATAAGTTCCCTAAAATATTGACTTTTTTTTGTATCTAGTTATCTTAATCAAATGGAAGCAAAAATTGTTCAAAAGTCCCCATTTCCCGTTGATGTAGAGAGTGGTAAAACATATTATTACTGTACATGCGGCCTGAGTGAGAACCAGCCATTTTGTAATGGTTCACATAAAGGTACAGGTTTTAGCCCATTAAAGTTTGAGGCAAAAGAGACTAAAAAGGTTTATTTTTGTGGGTGTAAGCATTCATCTAATGATGGTTTATGTGATGGATCGCATTCAAGTCTATAAGCCTTAATACTCAACTGTAACTGGGTCTACACTTCTCCACATATACCAAGTCCCCACTGTGCAATATGGTGACCATCTTTTTTGAATTTTTAAAAGGTCATCTGTCGTAGGAGGATACTCTGTCATATAATTTTTTGATATTGCTTTTAGAAGACCTATGTCTTGAATAGGAAATATGTCTTGTCTGTTTTGATTAAATATTAAAAACATTTCTGAAGTCCACTTCCCTATACCTTTATTCTGACACAGGTAAGATATTGCATCTTCATCATTTAAAATCTCCAATTCCGATACTTTAAAATTTTTCTGGAGAAAATTTTTAGATAGTAATTTTATATATTCTGTCTTCTGTCTTGTGACACCACAATTTCTAATTTCCTGAACTGTCATGGAATTTATATTCTTTGGAGATATTCTTATGCATTTTTTGACTAACTTTTTCCATACTGATTCAGCTGATTGAACAGAAATTTGCTGACCAATTATAGATTTACATAACGAATAAAAGGGATTTTTTTTAGATTTAAGATGACCTTCATACTGTAAAATGATTTTACCAAGTTTTTTGTCTTTTTTAGAAAGGTACTTTATAGCATTATCCCAGAATATTGGTTTTGTCATAGGAATATTCTAGCCAATTAAATTAATTTATATATAAATTAGTTATATTTTATTAGTGGCTTCTAAACAAAACGTCTCTATTTTTTGGTTCAGACAAGATCTGAGGGTTCATGACAATCCAGGATTAACAGCCGCCCTAAGCCTCGGGAATGTTTTACCTATTTATATATTAGATGACATTAATTCAAATCAGCATAGAATGGGTGCAGCTAGTCGATGGTGGTTACATAATTCTTTAAAAAATTTAAATAAAAGATTAGAAAATAAAATATCCTTTTATTTAGGCGACCCATTAAAAATCTTGGGAGACCTAGTTAAAAAATTTGAGATTAAAAATGTCTTTTGGAATAGGTGCTATGAGCCGTGGAGAATTGAAAGGGATATACAAATTAAAAGTTATTTTAATAAAAAAAATATAAATGTTGAAACTTTTAATTCCTCATTATTGTGGGAACCCTGGAATATACTAAAATCTGATAAAACACCATATAAAGTTTTTACTCCCTTTTATAGAAAAGGTTGCTTAATGTCTAACCCCCCAAGAGAGCCTTTGCAAGAACCGAGCTTGGAAAGTTTAATAAGAGATAAAGAAATTAATACAACTTTAGATTCTCTTGAATTAATTCCAAAAATTAAATGGTATAAAGAAATGGAGAGCTTATGGGAGCCGGGCGAAGAAGGGGCAACCAAAAAATTAAGTGAATTTTTGAATAATGGTTTAAATGGATATAAAGAGGGTCGTAACTTTCCTGGAAAGAAAAATGTCTCACAACTTTCTCCTCATATGCATTTTGGCGAAATTTCCCCAAATGAGGTATGGTATAAAGCAAAAAGTACGGGTGACTCAGAAACCAGCAAAGATTTAGATCATTTTTTAAGTGAGCTTGGTTGGCGTGAATTCTCTTACAATCTTCTTTTTCATTTTCCTGGTTTACCAAAAGAGAATTTACAAGAAAAATTTAATAATTTTCCATGGAAAAAAGATTCAGATTTGCTTACTAAATGGCAAAAAGGACTAACCGGCTATCCAATAATTGATGCTGGAATGAGAGAATTATGGCAAACAGGGTATATGCATAATAGAATTAGGATGATTGTAGGGTCTTTTTTAGTAAAAAACCTTCTATTACACTGGCATGAGGGTGAAAAGTGGTTTTGGGATTGTCTTATAGATGCAGACTTAGCCAGTAATAGTGCAAGTTGGCAGTGGGTCGCTGGTTCTGGTGCTGACGCGGCACCCTATTTTAGAATCTTTAACCCTATAACTCAAGCCAATAGATTTGATCCACAAGGAGAATATATATTAAAATTTGTTCCAGAATTAAAAGAACTACCTATTAAATATTTATTTAGTCCGTGGGAAGCACCAGAAGAAATATTAAAGTCAGCAAATGTAACTCTTGGTGTGGACTATCCAAAACCAATTGTCGATTTAAAGGAATCTCGTGATGCTGCTCTAGAGGCTTTTTCTACTATTAGAATTAAAACTTAATCAATATATTCATTGTGGTAATATTTTCAAATATGGAAAGCTTTATAAGAAAATTCAGCAATGAAATTTTTTGTTTACTTGCTCCTGTTCTAGCTATTTTTCTAACAAAATATATTGTTGGGGAATACATAATGGACTACGTTCTATTGTCTAAATATGATACAACGATTGAGTTATCTTATATAAAACTTTATACATCTGGAATTACTAATCATATTTTTGATAATCCACAAATGGGTGCCCCATTGGTCGCAGATCAGAACTATTGGCCATGGCGTAATATTGGAATAGGTTTTTACTATTTTATTATTAGTATATTTGAGAAAGATACACTAGAGATTTATAGAATTTTTTATTATTCTCTCTTCCCAATAGCATCTCTAACAATGTTCATTTGTCTTAGGTACTTTTTAAACTTACCAAATCTTATTTCTTTAGGCGTAAGTTTTATTTATGCCTTTATGCCTTTTATGTATTCACATAATGCACAGCATCCAACTGTTCTTGTAGGAGTTCTATGTGTTCCATTGGTACTTGGATCTATTTTTTATATTAACTTCAAAGACTTCAGAAGTGTTAAGTTCACTAGTTTGATAAAATCTAAATTATCAATAATAATTGCTTTGATTTTTTTTGTTAGCGTAACTTTAAGTCTTTTTAGTGCATTTTATTCTCTGGTAATTCTTATTTTTCTTTTAATATTACAAATGATAATTTCAAATAAGGACTATAATAGAATAAAGCTGATATTATTTATAATTGGTGTCAATTTATTAGCAATTTTCTTTAATATCTATCCTCATCTTTTATTTAAATCCGATTCACATTTTACATTTAATTATATGGCAAGAAACTTTATTCATACTACTCTCTATTCAGTCTCCATAGCAGATTTCTTTATTCCTGTAAAAAATCATATTATTGATTCTTTTAATTTCATTTCACAGCTCTATTCACAAGGAACATTAATTAAAGATTTTTTTAATATTTCATATTTGGGAATTTTTGGTATTTCATCTTTAGTATTTTCTATCTTTTGTTTCTTTAGAAGAGCTGGTGAAGAGGACAATTTTTGGATAAAAATCGCTTTTATAGGAAGCTTAATTACATTTCTTATATTAATGTTTGTAAGGGGTGGGTTGATGACCACTTTTTACTTATATTCAGATTTATTTGTACTTGGCTCAAACTATAGAATAACACCTTGGATTTTATGTTTGTCATTAATGAGTGGTGGGCTTATTTTAAGTCACTTGCATAAAACTATAAATGAAAATAAGTTCCTTATTAAAGAGCTAACAAAACCATACATAAAAGGTATATCAATTCTGTTGTTTCTTTTAATAGTTTCTTTCTCTTTGATTGACTTTAGAGGCAATAAGCCAGTTTTTAATAAGGAAGATATACCAGTGAGAGGGTCCATTTATGATCAGGAAAAGGCTTTTTTTGATAAACTTGAAAAGTTAATAACTGAGAATGATATGATTCTTCAGATTCCATTTGTTTGTTTTCAAGAAACGAAGAACATACTGGGAACGACTTATCTTAATACATGGTCATATTTATTAATTGATAAAAAAGTTAAGTTCTCTGCAATGTCTATGCGAGAAGGCACTGCTTGTAATATTAATAGTCAGCTTAGTTCAATGTCTAGTGATACATCTGAAATGATTAAGTATGCAACTTATTTTGGATATACTGGATTAATGATAGAGAAAAGAGGATTTATTGACGAAGGAAAAGCAATTAAAAAGAATATTATAGAAAACTTTGGATTGGAGCCTTTAATTGACTCAGCCTATTTATATTTTGATATAAGAGGACTTAAAAAAGAATTTAGTAATATAAAAATTATTCCTAAAGAAAGCGATCCATTAAGTACTATTCTAATAAATAAAAAAAGTAATTTAATTCTTAAAGAAATTAAAAAGATAAATCAGATATTTCCTAGTCCTTGTATGATAGATAATTATTCTAGTATGATAGTGAATTCCAATGAATCAGAAAAGATTACTATTGCTAATACTAATTGCGAGGCAACTAAGATGTATAATAATAGTTTTTTTTATTTTTCTGATGATACAATTTTTCCTGCCCCAGGAGTTGATATGAGTAATGGCTTGATTTATTTGAATGAGCTTTTTAATGGTGATGTTCTATCTCTTAGCATCGGTGTCCCTTTAGATCCAGGAATATATAAAGTATTCATTAACGACAACAATGGATTAGTAGAAGACATTAAATCTCTATCCTTATCTATTTCTCATTGGGGAAGAGGTTTTATTTCAGACAATAAATTTAACTTTACAATTGAAAATAAGATTAATGCAACTAGGTTGAAACCATTAACAATTATCATTAGAAAAAATAGTTCTGAAAAAAATATTACTATAAGATCCATAACTATTAGAAAGGTTTTAAAGGAAAATAAATAATGTTAGAAAAAAGTAGAAAATTACCCTACTTGATTGAAATTCTGGGATTAATTATCGCTCCTAGTCTAGGCATCTTGCTTACTAGCTTTATGGTAGGAGATTATTTTTTAGAATACTCATTACATTCTGATGCTGCTTGGGAGCTAACTTACATGAAGCTCTATTCTGAAAGCATATTTAATAGTGTTTATTCTGATCCTAATATGGGTGCCCCTCTTTCAGTTAGCCATGATTTTTGGCCATGGAGACAAACTATATTGGGGCTTTATTATTTTATAATTGGGCTTTTCAGGCCGAATGTACTAGGTATATTTGAAGCATTTTACTATTCACTTTTCCCAATTTGCTCATTAGCTATGTATATATCATTAAGATTTTATTTTAAAACGTCTATCTTTGTTGCACTAGGAATAGGTGCACTTTATGCTTTTATCCCTTTTCTTACAGTCCACAATGTTCATACCTCAGTTCAAATAAATAATATTGCAATTCCTCTGTTAATAGGGATTATTTACTATTTTTATACTAAAGATTTTAATAGCCAAAGTTTTAAGGGATATTTGCTAACCAAGGAAATGATTATTGCTATAATAATTATTTTTTTTGGTACCTCTTTGAGTGTCTACAACTCTTTTTATTTTATTTTATTCATTTCCTTTTTTCTTGTCAGAGAATTAATTTCCGCAAATGTGATTCGTTTAAGAGTTTGGGTTTTCTCTTTTTTTCTTTTAATTAGTCTCTTAACTTTATTGTTTAATATTTTTCCCCATATGCTATTTAAATCTAACAATTATTTTACTTATGATTATATGACAAGAAACTTTAGTCATTCCACTGTATATGGAATCTCGATTGTTGAATTTTTTACACCTGTACTAGATCATGTAAATTCTTACTTTAGGTACATAAGTAAACTTTATACGGACAATACTTCTATCAGGATAAATTTTCTTTCGTCTTATCTTGGCATACTAGGAATTTTATCTTTTTTAATATCTATATTTTATACATTTAAAAAAACTAAAGATGATGAATTTAGTAAAAAGCTTAAATTCTTTGGAATATTTATAATAATTATTTTCTTATTCTTTTACAGAGGCGGATTGATGACCGTTTTTTATTTATATACTGATTTTATGGTTTTGGGATCTCATTATAGAGTTGCCCCATGGGTAAGTTGTATTTCTTTAATAGCGGCAGGTGTCATAATTGAAAAAATTAGAATTTTATATAATTCAAGTAACGGATGGAATGATCGTCAGGCAAACCCTTTTCTATATTTTTATTCAAGAACACTTTTCTTAGTTTTATTTGTTGGTGTAATTTGGCTATCTTTAATAGATTTTAGAGGACTAACTGCACCATTTGGTATGATTGCCAATGGAAATATTAAGACAGTTTATCTTCCGCAAAAAGAGTTCTATGATAATTTGAATCCAGAAATAAAAGATGGAGACATGATATTAAAGCTACCTTATAGATGCTTTCCTGAAACAAAACATGAGAATGGATCCTATTATGGCGATCTCTGGGGTTATTTGCTAATAGAAAAGAAAGTAAGTTTCAGCTGGATGGCTTTTAAAGAGGGCACAGCTTGTGCTATAAATACACAAATAAGTTCCATGGCTGGTAATTTGGAGGAACTAGTAAAATATGCTTCATATTATGGATATACCGGAATAATAATTAATAAAAATGGATTTTTAGATAATGGAAAAAAAATTATAAAAGATTTTAAAGAAAAGTTTGGGCTGAACCCAGTAGTGGAAAGTAAAAGAAATTCGTATTTTGGTGAATATTCTTTCTTTGATATAAAATCACAAAACAAAACTTATAATAGCTTTAGAATCAAGCCCAAAGAGGGGAACTCTATAGGTAAGATTTTTGCTTCAAAAGGATTTGAATCAAGCCAACTAGACCCTATATTAAAACTTTTTCCTGGTCCATGTTTAGATAAAAAAGAGGTTGTTTTAGATCAACTTCAAAAAGATGGTTTTTATGAAGATAAAGAATGTGATATTAAGAGTACAGTTAATAAAGAGTTCTTTTATTACTCAAACGATAAAATTAATACTTATCCTGCAATCAAATGGGTGAATGGTGAAATCATTATTGATAAGAATTATATTGGGCCTATCATGTCACTTGCAATTCATAGAAAATTGGAGAAGGGTGATTATAAAGTGGAATTAATTAGCAATAACATGTTAGATTCTGATATCAAATACTATGATTTTAATGTAACACAATGGGGTAAAGTTTTTAGAAGAAAAGGCTCATCAATCTTTTCATTAAAAAACCCTGCCCAGGCAAGGAAATTAAAAGCAATTTGGATTCATGTATTTAAAAAGGTTCAAACAGATTCAAATCTTAGACTCAGAGCTGTTACAATAAAAAAAGTTAAATAATAAGGATATAACTAATTGGTGTAGTATATAGATATGGATGCAAAAACAAATATTATAATTCAGTTAAGAGATATATGGCTTCAATTGAAAAAGGAAAAAGAAGAGCTTGTTATTAAGTTAGAATCCGAAAATCTTTCTGATGATGAAAAAGAGGATTTTAAAATAGCAGTTGAGGGTGCTGACAACGTTTATGAGGCACATATTAAAAACATTGCGATGAATGTAAAAAATAATTTTTATAGTTGGAAAGATGTTGAAAAAGTAGATTCAGAATTAGCAATTGAGATTGAAAAAGTCTTGCAGGCTGACTCTTAATTATACTGCTTTCTTAAAGAAAAGTCTTTGGTTAGTAATAGAGATAAGCTCCCATCCCTCTTGACCTAACTCATTAAGTTTATTTTGCGTAATATTTGAGTGTTCTTTGACTTCGTTTTGGTGAGCACCTTCTTCAATTTTTAGCTCATGTGAAGAGGTATCTGTTTTTATAAAATCTGAAATATTTAAAACTCTATATTGAAATTTCAATTAATTACTCCGCTGCATCATTTTCATTATCTTCTATTATAATTTCTTCCATATTATCTGATTGATCTTCAAGAGTATTTAAATTGTCAGAAATTTCTTTTGAAGAAATATTTTCATTTTCAATAAAATGTCTTTTAAGTCTTATATCAAACTTATCCAAAAATCTATTATCCATTATGTGGTGAACCTTTTCCTTGTTTTATTATTTTGCTGCGCCAACCATTTGGTTTTTGCAAGTATCACAGTCACAGCCAATCATCCAACCGAAAACTTGTGATTCCTTATTGCACTTGGAGCAAGAAATTGTGTACAAGCATCCTTCTCTTTTCATTTCAGATGTTTTAACTTCCCATTTGCTTACTGGCTGATCTGGACAATCCCAGCAAATTCTATCAACTTTATTGTTCATAATGATCCTCCAATTAATAGTTAATTGAATACTAAATAAATACCTTTGTCAATGATATAATATTCCAGTGATTTTATTAATCGATTGTGGTAATTCAAGTATTAAATTAGCTATTAGTGATGGGTCTTTTATAGATGAAGTCCATTCGATGGATTATATAAATTTATCAAAGTTCAAATCAAATCTAAAGAAAAAGATAAATGCACTAAATAAAATTAATTCCATAGAAAAAGTCTATATCGTAAGCGTAAAAAAAGAGGTGAATAATCTTTTAAAGACTATTTTAAATAGTGCTTTAAAAAATATCCCAATAAAGTTTTTAAATAAGAGAAGGTTTAAAAATTTTAAATCTACCTATAAAAAACCAGCAAACTTGGGAATTGATAGATTCTTTAATTGTATTGGAGGTAACTTTTTATACCCCAGAAGCAATTTGATAATCGTAGATATGGGAACCGCAACAACAATCGACGTTATAACGAAAAAATTGAGTCATTTGGGTGGTATTATCTTGCCTGGTGCACTAAGCGCACATTACTCATTAATTAAAAATACTTCTATGATTAAAGAAGAAAAAGTAGTGTTAAATAAAACATTATTAGGTCAATCAACAATTGAGTGTTTATCTTCAGGTTTTGTTAATGGTCAATTTAAAATGATTGATGGGCTAGTTCAAGAAATAATAAGTTCATCTAATTTAAAGTTTAAAGTCCTTATTACAGGTGGGATTTCTAATATTTTTCTAGATTCATTTAAAAATTATGAATACCATTCCACGTTAGTTTTAAATGGGATTTTAAATTATATTATTAAAGATTAAGTTTATGATCAAGTTAGAATACTACAGACACAAAGATAGGTTTTACTGTCTTTTAAATATTAAAGAAGTTTTTGAAAAAAAATTTATACTACCGAATTGTAAAAGCTTTTTTAATGCAAAAGAGTTTTTAATGATTGAGGTAAAAAATAAAAAAAACTTTTTCTTAAATGAAAATATTATTCTAATAAATATTTTGGAAATAAAAGAAGTTCATTTTGACACTATACCTCTTTCCTCTGAAAAGCTTTCCTGTGAATTTCAATTAAATAACGAAAAATATATTTTTAAGGCCTATGTTCCTTTCTGGGGTAAAGTTCTGGATAAGAGATCTTGGACTGGCTTTTTATCATAACTCGCTTTCCATTTTCTTTGACTTTATTTTTGATAGATGAATAATTATAAGGATGAAAAAAATTAATCTTCATGATCTAATTGTGACACTTCAGAAGAAAAAAGTTGATTTGGGACCAAACCCTAAAGAAACAATAAGTATGTATTCTGAATTGGGAATAATTCCTCCAGCCATGTTTAAAGTTGTAGATTCTTCAAGTTCACCTGAAATTTTATACCCCCAAGACACTTTGCAGAAAATAATAGAGATTAAAAAGCTTAAAAAAAAGGGTTTAGAAATTGATGAAATTAGAGATACTTATGCTTTAGATTATGTGAAAAATTCCATTCAAGAGATGCTTTCCACTCAAGATAAAGATAAGCTCAAGGAGTTAGCTAAAGTTTTGACTCAGGGCTCCGATCAACTTTCTGCTGCCTTAGAAGCCCCTCTTGTTAGAGTCATTGAAACAAAGAATTCAAAAGAGTTGTCAAAAATAATGAGTTTATTTGCTGGTCAGGGATTTACAGCTTTACTTAAGTCTAACGAGCAATTAGAGAAATATAATGTTAATGAGGCAAGAAAGTCCTTGTTTAAAGCAATCTTTTACATAACTGTTATTTGTTTGAAGTTAGCTAGAACTTCAAAAGATAAATCTTTAGAAGATTCGGCATTTGAAACATATGACAATATGGTGGTGGGACCTATAAAAAAAGCTAGTAAGAAAGTTCAAAGTGAGTTTAAAGTGTCCTTAGATAAATATATGAAAACTAAGAAGAAGCCTTCATAAGTTTAAATTCGATGCTGTCTATTAATGCTTTCCAACTCGCATCAACAATATCTTTTGAGACACCAATAGTAGACCATGTAATATCTTTGTCGCTAGATTCAATTATTACCCTAACAAGTGATTCTGTTCCTTTATTTCCACCAACAACTCTAACTCTATAGTCAGTGAGTACCACTTCGTTTAGGAATTGAAATTTATCTAAAAGTGCTCCTCTTAAGGCAAGATCTAATGCATTAACTGGCCCTGAACCGGATGCTGTATTCTCAATAATCTCATTATCAATTTTAATTACAACTTTTGCCGAAGATTCATTTGATGGGACAATCTGTCTTGTATTTATTTCTGTTTCAATTAGCTCAATTTTAGGTTTGTATTGATTCGATACTTTTTTAACCAGTAATTCAAACGAAGCATCCACGCCCTCAAATTCGTAACCATAATTCTCAAGTTTTTTTAGCTCCGAAAGAATTTCGCTAATATTTTCATCACTAACCTCATCAGCTATCTTAAGTTCATTAAGTTTATAAAGGATATTACTTCTTCCTGCTAAATCTGATATTAGTATTCGCCTTTGATTGCCAATCTTTTGTGGATCAACGTGTTCATATGTTAAATTATTTTTTACTATTGCACTTACATGAATCCCACCTTTATGCGCAAAGGCACTTTTACCAATAAATGGAGCCTTACCATCTTTTGATAGATTAGCCATATCACTAATAAAATTTGAAACTTCGTAGAGCTTTGTTAGATTTTTATCACTTATACAATTGATTCCCATTTTTAAATTTAGGTTAGCTATAATAGTGCACAAGTTCGCATTACCACACCTCTCACCGTAACCGTTAATTGTTCCTTGAACCTGATTTGCACCAGCACGAACTGCCGCTAATGCATTTGCGACTCCTAAACCGGAGTCATTATGTGTATGAATTCCTAATATAATATTTTTATTAGTTTTTTTAATATTTGTTACAATTTCACTGATTTCCCATGGTGTTGTTCCACCATTAGTATCACAAAGCACAACTCCGGTTGCACCACTTTCTAATGCGGTAGTTAGACAATTTTGGCTAAAATCTGAGTTAGACTTATATCCATCAAAAAAGTGTTCTGCATCAAAAAACACCTCATCAACTCTTTTAGAGAGATAATTTATGGAGTCTGATATTAGCTCAAAATTTTCTTCATTAGAAATTTTTAGAGCCTCTGATACATGAAAATCCCATGTTTTTCCAACTATTGTAACCGCTGAGGTTTCTGCTTTTAAAAGCGCTTGGATATTTGAGTCTTTTTCACAGGTGGTCTTAGCTCTTCTAGTACTTCCAAAAGCAACAATATTTGAATTGCTATATTTTTCTTTCTTTACTTGTTCAAAAAACCCTTCATCTCTTGCATTGGAACCAGGCCAACCACCTTCAATGTACTTAACTCCCAGCTCATCTATTTTATGACTTATTCTGATTTTATCTTGAACAGAAAAGGATATTCCCTCCCCTTGAGTGCCATCCCTAAGTGTTACGTCATATGCAATTACTTTTTCAGACATAATTAACCCAGTTTAAACTCCTTATGAAGAGATTCTATTGCTTTCTTACATTTCCTTTGATCTATGACACAAGAAATTTTTATTTCTGAAGTACTAATCATAGTTATATTGATTTTTGATTTTGATAAAGCATCGAACATCCGTGTAGCTACACCTGTATGGGTCTTCATTCCAGCGCCTACTATTGATATTAATGCTATATCCTTGTTTTCAATTATTTCTTTATAATTAATTTTCGCAGATTTAGTCTTTAATATTTTTACGGTTTTATTTAAATCATCTTTTGGAACCGTAAATGTAAGATCAGTTTTATTATTTGTACTGATATTCTGAACTATCATGTCTACAACAATACCGGCAGCTCCAATTGGCTTGAAAATTTTTGACGCCACACCAGGGACATCTTCAATTCCTGAAACTGTAATTTTAGATTGTTTTAAATCGTGAGTAATCCCTGTAATAATTTTTTTTTCTTTTATTGGTATTTTTTTTTCTTCCATAACCCATGTTCCTTTATTCAATGTTTTTGTTGTAGACTTTACATATAATTTAACTTTTAAATTATTTGCATATTCCACAGCCTTCGCTTGCAATACTTTAGATCCCAAGCTAGACATTTCTAGCATTTCGGGATAAGAAATATAATTTATTTTTTTTGCCGCTTTGTAAAGTTTTGGATCTGTTGTGTATATACCATCAACGTCATCCTTTAGAAGCTCACAATGACTTGCATTGAGGGCCGAAGCAAGTGCTACTGCAGTTAAATCAGATCCACCTCTACCCAAAGTTGTAACGTCACCTTTGGAGTTTATCCCTTGAAAACCTGGAATAACTACAACATAACCCTTTCTAAGAAGTTCTTTAATCTTTTTTGTACCAACAGATAAAATTTTCGCTTTTGAATGTAAATCATCTGTTAATAAATTGAATTTTGAAGGATCCAATGAGATAGCTTTAACATTTTTTTCTATTAAGGCGATACTCAAAAGGCCCGCTGATATTTTTTCTCCCGCCGAAATTACTTGATCATATTCCTTCTCATTAGGTATTCCAGAAATTTTTCTAGCTATTTTATCAAGCCTATCTGTTTCCCCTGCCATAGCTGATACCACAATTACAATTGATTTTCCAAGCTTGCTTTTTTTGGAAATATTTTTTGCAATATGTTTTATTTTTTCTGTGGTTCCTACGCTGGTACCACCATATTTTTGAACTATTAAATCCATAATTTCTTTATCTAGTAACAGTTATCTCCCTTAGATTTATATTATCCTTTATAAAATTAAAATAAATATCTATTATGTTTTTTTTATTTAAAAATAGTTCCCTAAACATATCTGCCCATTCAATTATTACCAGCGCATCATTTGATTCAAGTATTTCAAAAAAACCAATTTCTACTAAGTCTCTAGTATCTTGAAGTCTATAAAAATCAAAATGAAATATATCAAATTTTTTTCGTGTTTGGTATTTATTAAGTATTAAAAAACTTGGGCTAGAAACAATATTCATCACATCTAGATTTTCGCATAAGAATTTAACAAATTGTGTCTTACCAGAGCCCATTTCTCCATTTAAAAGGATTAAGTGACCTCCTGAAATATTGTTAGAAATCTCATAGGCCAAATTTTGAGTTTCTTCAATCGTACCTTTGATGGATTTTTTATTAATTTTCAATTCTCTCCAAGTCTGAATAAATGCTAGAATTTTCCTCGATAAGTTTGATTGTTTTTGGTAATTTTTTGATTATTTCAGAAGCAAGTATTCCTCTCTTACTTGTCACATCAGCAATCGAGTCACCAGCTTTACCATGAACATAAACTCCTAATATTGTAGATTCTAATTCTGAGTAGCCTTGTCCTATAAAGCTAGCAATTATTCCAGTTAATGCATCTCCCATACCACCTGTTGCCATCCCCTCATTTCCTGACCCATTTATATAAATTTGACCTGAATTACTAGAAATAATAGTTCTGAAACCCTTTAATACTGATATGCATTTTATTTTCCTTGAAACATCACTAGAAATCTTAATCCTATTTGCTTGAATCTCCCTAACAGATTTACCAGTAATTTTAGACATTTCACCAGGATGTGGAGTAATTATGATTTGGTTTTTATATTTATCTAAAACATTAAAATCTTTAGAAATTAAGTTAAGTGCATCAGCATCTAAAATAATAGGACAGTCAAAATATTTTAATGAGTCTTCTATAATCTTATATAAGCCTTTTCTGCTCCCAAGACCAGGCCCAATTACCACTGAGGAAGGTTTTTTCCTTATATTGTTTTTAATAGTTGCAATAAATTTTGACTCGTCAATTGTACGTGAATCACTGGAATTTGGAACATCGAGAATTATTGCTTCAGGAATTTTATTTTTTAAACTATTACTTATACATTTTGGAACACAAAGGGTAACCAAACCAGCACCTGATTTATAAGCCGCTAAACCTGAAAGAAGGACTGCTCCTGGCATATTTTTGGAGCCACCTACTATTAAGACATGACCAAAAGTTCCTTTATTAGATGACTTACCTCTTTTTCTAATAAAATTATTAAAGAAATTATCATTTATATAAAAATTATTTAATTTTTTTGATAGTGTTTCAGGTGTTGGTAATTTAACTATAAAAATCTTTTTTGAAAACTTTGCTCCTGGGTCTGTTAATAGACCTGTTTTGGCAAAATCAAATGTTATAGTGCTGTCAGCAATAATACTAGTAGAAAGCATTTTTCCACTATCTGGATCTAGCCCCGAAGGAATATCAATTGAGCAAATTGGGATTTTAGTTTTATTTAATGTTTTAATCAAAATATTAATCTTGGAATTTAGGGGTCTGTTCAGGCCCACACCGAATATTCCGTCAATAATTAAATCGTATTCCTTGGTCTTGACATTTTTCCACTCATTTGTTGTTTTAACGCCGAGTTTTTTAATAATAGACAGATTTGTAACAAAATCTTTGGACCTTATTCTGGATGTCTTAACTATATAAATCGAACACTCATAATTATTAAGTAGAAGATATCTTGCTATAACGAGCCCATCCCCTCCGTTATTGCCGGTACCAACAACTATTAAAGACTTTTTTGGATTATATTGTTTTTTGATTATATCGAAAGATTTAAGCCCTGCGACTTCCATTCTTATTAGACTAGGAATTCCATATTTATTGGTTGATAACTTATCAATCTCTTTAATCTGACTTGATGTAGCTAACTTCATATTAAAAATCATAAACCATGTAGATTCTCATTCCAATATTAATATTTTAAATAATATAAAAAGTTAAGAGTTTTCCTTAATTGACTATAAAAATTAATAAATTACAATCAACCTATGTCTGATAGTTTAAAAGGATTAACTAATTAACATGTTAGATAGGAATAAATCATACTTAGAGTCTTTTAATTTTGCTTTCCTAGGATTATCTAAATTGTTGGAAACTAAAATTACAAAGTCCCCAAAGCTCGTAAACCTGGAAGTTACTAAAAAGTGCAACGCTCGTTGTGATTTTTGTGACTATTGGCAAACCCAGCATGAAGAAAAACTAGATGATTATACTGATTTAATTAAAAAAATTAATCCACTAGTTGTAATGATTACTGGTGGCGAACCTATGATGAGAAAAGACATTGTTGATATAATTAGACAGGTTAAGTCGGCGTCTTATTTTACCTATACAGGGATAATAACTAAGGGAGATATGCTAAATATTGATAAGGCTAAATCAATGTACGAAGCTGGCATAGATCAAATTGCTATATCCTTAGATTTTTTGGGAGATAGACATTCTGAGAATAGGGGTGTAAATGGATTGTGGAATCATATTTCAGAGCTTATTCCTCAAATATCTTCAGAACTAAGGAAGACGATTTCTATTAATACCATAATTATGGATGATAATTTAGATGAAATTGTTGATATGGCTAAAAAAGCTAAAGAGTGGGGAGCAAATATTTCATTTAGCTCTTATTCAGTTATGAAGGCTAATAATGAGGAACATTTTATCAGTGACGAAATTAAAAAAGTTAGAGAAGTTATTAAGGAATTGGTTTCTTTAAAGAAACATTGGAAAGATACTATAGTGTCGAGTGAGTATTATTTAAATCAAATACCAGTTTTCTTTAAGAATGGCTATGGACCACCTTGTGATGCTGGTTCATCTTTTTTAACTGCAACACCTGATGGACATATCAAGAGATGCTCTGAAATGCCTGCAGTTTGTCATTATACTGATTATGAGCCAAATTATTTTACTAAAACAAATTGCACAACATGCTGGTTTGGATGCAGAGGGGAGACCCAAGCCCCAGTAATTGCTAAAGCTCGGGAACTTATTGGCGTTTAAATTAAATAGTCTCCCAGGTAGTCCCTTTTTCATTATCTAAAAGTTTTATTCCATAACTTTCTGCTAATTCTCTAAGCTTGTCAGCCTTATCCCAATCCTTTTCTTTCCTGGCCTTATTCCTTTCTTTGATAATCTCTTCAATTTTTGCATTATCAAAAGACTTTGATTTATCATCTTCGTTAATTTCATTTCTCCATCCATAAATCCCCATTACTTCTTCAAATTCTTTTATTTCTATTTCTGACTTATTTGATAATTTTCCATCATTTATGAATTTGAAGTAAAAACCAAAGGCCTTGGCGGTATTAAAATCATCTAACATGGCTGAGACCCAAAGTTCCTTAAAATTAGAGGAAGAAGGAGTATTTGATTGAAGTTTTTTCATTAAGTTCAACATACTTTTTTTAATTTCCTCTAATTTTTTATCAGATAAGTCGACAGGAGTTCTATAGTGATGAGTAAGGAATAGGATTCTAATTATATTCTTATTCCAAACTTTTAGACCTTCTCTAATATTTATAATATTGCCAATAGATTTCGACATTTTTTCTTTATTAATATTTATTAGACCGTTATGAACCCAATAATTTGCAAAATTTTTATTTGATATACACTCAGATTGTGCAATTTCATTTTCATGATGAGGGAATATTAAATCTCTGCCACCTCCATGAATATCAAAGCTATCACCCAAGTATTTCCTACTCATAGCAGAGCACTCAATATGCCAACCAGGTCTTCCGTTGCTCCATGGGCTTGTCCAATATGGCTCATTTTCTTTTGCTTTTTTCCATAAAGCAAAATCTAAATCGTAATTTTTATTGGGGTTTATTTCCAACCTAGTATTTGAAAGTATTGAATCTACACTTTGATTTGAAAGCTTTCCATACTCTTTGAATTTTTGAACATTAAAGTAAACATCCCCTCCATTCTCATAAGCAAAACCTTTGCTAATTATATTGCTAATTAAATCTATTATTTCAGGAATATTTTCTGAGACAGAGGGCTGATAATCAGGTTCAATGCATCCCAAATTCTTCATATCTTCTATGTACTCTAGTTTGTATTTCATAGATATTTCTTTATGATCAACCTTTTCTTCATTTGCCCTGTTTATTATTTTATCGTCTATATCAGTAAAGTTCCTTACATAGGTAACTTTTAAATTGATAAATCTTAAGAATTTAACTATTGTATCGAATACAATTGCAGATCTTGCATGACCCATATGTGAACTGCTATAAACAGTTGGCCCACAAACGTACAAGGAAACTTCATTAGGCTTAATAGATCTAAAAAGCTCTTTCTCACCACTTAAAGAATTAAAAATATATAAATCTTTGTTCATTAAGTTAACTCTTCTCCACCATCAACCATGATTACATTTCCGGTAATCCAATCAGCACCAGGATGAGAAAGAGCTATAATGCTCCCAGAAATATCGCTTGTCTGAGTAAGCCTATTACTAGGGTTGTTTTTTGTTGCTTCATCAACAATGTTTTCGTTTCCGGGGATCTTATCTAATGCAGGAGTTAGTGTTACACCCGCGCATAAAGAATTTGCAGTAATTCCCCGTGGTGCAAGTTCCACGGATATTTGTCTTATATGAGACTCCAAAGCTGACTTTGCAGCTGATACAGGCCCATATGTTGGCCAAATTTTCCTACTACCTGCGCTAGTCATTCCATAAATTCTAGCATTTGAACTAAATAAAGATCTTTCAACAACACCTTGAGTCCAGTATACAATTGAGTTTGCCATAACATCCATGGTCATTTCCATATTTTTTTGAGTTACATTTGATGAAGAATCTTTGCTAAGATATGGTTTCAATGAGCCGAAAGCTAATGAATGAAGAAGAATTTTAATTTTTTTTTCATCATTTCCAATAGCAGACATCATCTCATTTAAAACTAAATTTCTTTTTTCTTCATCAGCAGCATTAATATTAAAAAACTTCGCTTTTGAACCATTAGATTCAATTTTTGATATTATTTTTTCTACATTCCCCATAGTTCCTTTTCTGTCCAAATGAACACCGATTATATTTACTCCATATTCCGAAAGTGCTTCAGAAACTTCAGCTCCAAAACCGCTCGAGGCACCTAATACTAGAGCCCAATGTCCTTCTAACCAATTATCAATTCTCATATCTTCTCCCTTGAAATTATTTTCTTAATACAGAGTTTACGTATTACATTATTATATTCAAGGTATCATATTGATATTGTATGAAAAATCAATCAATAGAAATAATCACAACCGGCGAGGAGCTTTTATCTGGAATAACTCAAGACTCTAATTTTCATTGGTTAGCAAAACAAGTATTTTCTATGGGTTTTAAGGTAAACTATCAGCAATGCGTAGGGGATTCTGTAGAAGATATAGTTTCTGCACTTAATCTTGCAAATACAAGATCCAAATATGTCTTGGTTACAGGTGGCCTTGGACCCACAGATGATGACTTAACTAGAGATGCGGCTTCGTTTTTCTTTGATTTAAAATTAATCCTAAATCCAAATGTTGAAAATAGAATCAAACAAGTATTTGCAAGAAGAAAAAGAAAATATAGTAATTTAAATCAAAAGCAAGCTCTCTTTCCAAAAGGTTCTAAGGTCATAAAGAATTCCGAAGGGACAGCTCCAGGATTTGTCCTTAAAAGTAATGGTTCAAAATTCTATTTTTATCCTGGTGTACCCAGAGAGTTTAAATCAATGGTAATTAAATCTTTCTTTTTTGATCTCAATTTAGATAAGGAGATAAGTTCAAAAAAGACATTTTCAAAAATGTTAAAGGTGTTTGGCTTATCGGAATCTGAGGTAGCACATAAAATTCAAAAATATGCAACAAAGTCTACTTACATTGGATTCAGGCCATATAATTATGAGTTACATGTTAGATTGATTTCCTCGGCTAAATCTTTAACTCAAGCAAAGAAAGAAAACAATAAAATAGAACAGAAAATTAAAAAATCCATTGGTAACTATATTTACTCTAGTAATGAAGATAGTCTGCCTGCGGTTGTAGTTAAATCATTAGTAAAGAAAAAAAAGTTTGTTTCAATTACTGAATCCTGCACAGGAGGTCTCCTGTCCAGCATGATTACAGATATTCCTGGCGCATCTAAATGTTTTCATTATGGTTTTGTTACATATGGTAATAATGCTAAAGAGAGCATGCTTGGTGTAGATAAATCTATATTATTGAAATATGGGGCTGTCAGCTCTCAATGTGTTAAGCAAATGGTTATTAATTCAAGGAAGATATCATCATCTGACATTAGTATAGCTGTATCAGGTATTGCTGGTCCTCTAGGTGGCACAAATTCAAAGCCTGTTGGAACAGTATTCATCGGAGTTTCATACGATGACAAGGTAAGGGTTAAGAAATTTTTTTTCCCTGGTTCTAGAGATATGTTCAAATTGAGGACCTCTTTGTCATGCTTAGATATAATAAGAAGAATATTGTTATTTAAATGAAACTAATAGATAGAATAGTTTAATTTAAGTATAATATTAGTATAATTTAGTTTTTCTACTATTTTAAAGGAGCATCCATTTGGCTGAAAGTAAAAAGAAAATCCCAACAAAAGAAGCAAACGATAATAAACAAAAGGCATTGGATGCCACGATTTCCACTATAGAAAAACAGTTTGGTAAGGGCTCAATTATGAGGCTTGATAATGAGTCTTCTGTTAAAAATGTTGATGCTATACCTACTGGCTCAATAGCTTTGGATCATGCTTTAGGAGTTGGAGGGTTTCCTAGAGGTAGGGTAATAGAAGTCTATGGGCCTGAAGCTTCAGGAAAAACAACTCTTGCACTTCATGCAATAGCAGAGACTCAAAGAAGTGGTGGAATCACTGCTTTTGTAGATGCAGAACATGCTTTTGATCCTTCTTATGCCAAAGGCCTAGGTATTAAAAATGAAGACCTTCTCATATCACAGCCTGATTATGGTGAGCAAGCATTAGAAATAGTCGATCAATTAATAAGGAGCTCAGCAGTAGATATGGTTGTTGTCGATTCCGTTGCAGCACTAACTCCAAAGGCAGAACTTGATGGAGAAATGGGAGATACTCATGTTGGCTTACAAGCAAGACTTATGTCCCAAGCTTTAAGGAAAATTACAGCTACTGTTTCTAAGTCGAAAACAACTGTAATTTTTATTAATCAACTTAGAATGAAGATTGGTGTACCATCATATATGAGTCCTGAAACTACTTCTGGGGGAAATGCTTTAAAATTCTATTGCTCTGTTAGGCTTGATGTTAGAAGAATAGCTTCTCTTAAAACCTCAGAAAATGTAATAGGCAATAGGGTGCGTGTAAAAGTAGTTAAAAATAAGGTAGCACCACCATTTCGTGAAGCTGAAATGGACATAATCTTTGGTAAAGGAATATCAAAGTTTGGTGAACTGATAGATTTAGGTGTTGAGTTTGGGCTTGTTGATAAAGCTGGTGCATGGTTCTCCTATTCAGGTGAAAGAATAGGGCAAGGAAAAGATAATGCACAAAAATTTCTCCAAGCTAATTCTGATTTAGGTAAAAAGTTAGAAAAAGAAGTGAAAGAAAAAATAAGCCTAAGATAATTTTTTATGCTGTCCTTAAATATCGAAACATCAACTAATCTTACAAGTGTATCTTTATCTGAAGTTAATGGCGTTAAAGAAATATTAAATGTTAATTCGGAAAGACCTAACCATTGTGAGCTTCTTGTTCCTCTAATTACTGAATTATTTGTTAAAAGTTCAATTACTATTGAGAATATTAACCAAATCAGGGTTAATGTAGGTCCTGGAAATCTTTCTTCTTTGCGAGTTGGTATTTCAACAGCTAATGCTTTAAGTTCATATGGAAGAATCCCAGTATACGGAATTTCCTCCTTTCTTCTTTATGGGTTTTCATACGAACAAAAATCTGAAAACCTTGTCACCTTATTTGATTTAAAAAATGATTTATTTGCTTATGCTAAATTTAAAAGGAGTTCTGATGGTATCAAATTAACTGAACAAAACTTCAAAATAACCTTAAATGATTTTAGTCAATTAGATATGGGAGACTCAATTGTGATTGGCAGTGGTTTACATAAAGTTCAATTATCTAAATTTAATAAATTTCCTAATTTTTTCCTGGATAATGAATTTAGTATTGACTCTAGTTCTTTAGCAAAAATAAATATTAATATGAATTCCCAGCATATATCAAAAAATATACCACTAATGCCTTTTAATAGTTTTTCTTTTGTTAGTTAAAATCATAAATTAATATATAATAATCGGAATGAAAAAATATTTAGGTGCTGAACTTTTTTTTGAATCATTATATGAGCTGGGTATTAGAACAATCTTTGGATTACCTGGAGGATATGTTCTCAAAATTTATGATGTCATGCCATCTTATGCCAAAAAAATAAATCATATATTAACTAGGCATGAACAGGCTGCAACACATATGGCAGACGGATTTTCAAGAGCCAGCGGATTACCAGGAATTATTTTATGTACATCAGGACCTGCCGCAACCAATACAGTAACTGGAATTTCTACTGCTTATGTTGATTCTGTGCCAGTCCTTATTTTTACTGGACAGGTTCCAACTCCTTTCCTAGGAAGCGATGCTTTTCAGGAAGCTGATCATATTGGAATTACTAGATCAACAACTAAGCATAATACCTTAGTTAGAAAAACGAAAGATCTACCTAAAGCTATTGCAGAGGCATTACATATATCAAATACCGGTAGAAAAGGGCCAGTATTAGTTGATATGCCAAAAGATGTTTTACTAGGAGAAAGTGAATTCAAGATTCCCAAAAAAGTAAATCTTCCAAATTATACTGAGGAACCAAGAGTTACTAAAAGGGTTATGCAGAATTTTAAAGATAAATTTTTAAATTCCAAGAAACCCATATTTATTTTTGGTAAAGGTTCATGCTATCAAGAGAATGTTGCTAATATATCGAAGATTATTAAAAAGTTTAATATCCCTTCACTTACTTCACTGTTATCCTTGGGATTGGTCCACAGTGAAATTTCTTTTGGAATGATTGGCTCTAGTGGTTCATATGCTTCCAGTAAATTGATTGAGGAGTCAGATCATATAATTTCTGTAGGATGCGACATCAATAAGATTCTGCCTAAAAGCACTTTTCTTAAAAAGAACATGACTATAGTTGATATAGATCAGACTCAACTCGATCCTAAAAATAAGATGAATTTAAACATTAACTCCTCTTCTATAAATTTTCTAGAATATATTGTTAAGGAAATAGACTCATATAAATCCCAATGGTCAAAAGATTTTCTCCAAAAAATGAGAGAAATGAATATCAAAGCTCAAAAAGAAGAGATTTCCAAAAACAATAAGGCTTTTATATATAAAAAAATATCTGATATATTGGGGGATAAAGTCGTTATATGTTCAGATTTTAGTTATGACGATGTAAATAACCAACAATATTTTAAATTTAATGATTATAGAAATAGTGTGCTTTCTGGTGGAAATGGAACCCCTGGCTATGGCTTTCCTGCAGCAATTGGCGCTAAGTTTTCTAGGCCTAGTTCTAAAGTTGTTAGCATTTCAAGTGGAACCAACTTCCAATTTAATATGCAAGAAATGATTGTTGCTTTAGAGCAAAATTTAGATTTGACGATTATTGTATTAAATGAGAAATATTTAAAAAAAGGATTAAAATATAAAGGTCCAGATTATAAAATTTTAGCAGAGTCCTTTGGCGCAAAAGCTTATCAGATAAATTTTGATTCTAAAATTGAGACAAACCTTAGGAAAACTCTCAAACTTAAAGGTCTTATCTTAATTGAGATAAGAATCTAATTACTAAAAATATAGAAATAGTTTAAAATTAGTTTATTATAAATCCCTTTAAAGGAGTATTGTATTGCGTCATATTATATCAATTTTAGTAGATAATGAACCAGGTGTTTTAGCTAGGGTTTCTGGATTATTTACAGCCAGAGGCTTTAATATTGAAAGTTTGTGTGTTGCTGAAACAGAAAATCCTTCATATTCCAGATTAACATTGGTTACCTCGGGAGAAGATTGGATAATTGATCAGATTATCAAAAGATTTGAGAATATGATTAATGTTATTAAAGTTATAGATTTGACGGAATCAGAAAGTATCCAGAGAGAGTTATTAATTGCAAGAGTTATCCCCACAAAAACAAGTAGACCTGAGGTTCTAAGAGTAGCAGATATCTTCCGTTCAAATGTTATTGATGTAGGACCAAAATCTTATGCACTAGAATTAACTGGGACAAAAGATAAGTTAGAAGCATTCGTTGAAATATTAAGACCTTTGGGGTTGAAAGAGGTTACAAGAACTGGTCTTGTTTCAATAGCAAGAGAGAAAAAGAAATAATGGAGAATTACTATGAAAGTATTTTATGATAAAGATTGTGAATTAAATCTAATTAAGGACAAGAGAATAGGTATAATTGGCTTCGGTAGTCAAGGACATGCACATGCTCTAAATTTAAGGGATTCAGGAATAGATGTATCGGTTGGCCTCAGAAAGGATGGAGAAAGTTGGGGTAAAGCAAAAGCAACAGGACTTGATGTTGTTGAAGTCGATGAGCTTGTAAAAAAATCTGATATTATTATGATTTTAGCCCCAGATACAAGTCAAAAAAAGATTTATGAAGATTCAATAAAAGATAATATAGAACCAGGAAAATATTTAGCCTTTGGTCATGGTTTCAATATTCATTATAATCAAATTGTTCCAGAAGATGGTGTAAATGTATTCATGGTTGCACCAAAAGCTCCAGGCCATACTGTGCGAGGCACATATGAAGAAGGTGCGGGTGTTCCAGGATTGATTGCGATTCACCAAGATCCATCCTCTGATACAAAAGATATTGCCCTTGCTTATGCCGCTGGGATAGGCTCTTCTAGGGTTGGAATTATTGAGACAACTTTTAAGGATGAAACTGAAACAGATTTATTTGGAGAGCAATCTGTTCTTTGTGGCGGGGTTTCAAGTTTGATATTAGCTGGCTTTGAAACTTTGACAGAAGCTGGTTATCCACCAGAAATGGCTTATTTCGAATGTCTTCACGAAGTAAAATTAATTGTTGATTTAATATATCAAGGCGGAATTTCTAATATGCGTTATTCGATAAGCGATACCGCAAAATATGGTGATATTACTAGAGGTCCTAGATTAATAGATTCTTCGGTTAAAGAAAGAATGAAGATTGTTTTAGATGAGATTCAAAGTGGACAATTTGCTGATGAATGGATAAAAGAAAATGAATCAGGTAGAGCAAATTACAATCGTTTACTTAAAGAAGGGGAAACTCATCCTATAGAGGATATCGGGACAGAGCTCAGATCTATGATGACCGCTTTATTTAAAAAGAAATTAGTAGATAAAGAAAAGAACTAATGAAGATTGATTATAAATGGACTGTTTCAGAACATGGCTATCAACCAATACTGATATCTTTTTTAATTTGCTGGCTAGGGACAGCTTTCTTTGGCTTATCAATAGTTTCAATATTATTGCTATTCGTATTCTTACTTATAATTCATTTTTTTAGGGATCCGGAAAGAATAATACCTACTACGGATGGAGTTATATCGCCAGCTGACGGTAAAGTAATATGTGTTGATTCTACAGAAGAAAATGAATTCACAAAGAATAAAATGAAAAGAATATGCATCTTTCTTTCATTATTAGATTGTCACATTGCCAGAAATCCAATTTTATCTAAACTTAAAGAAACAAGATATTATCCTGGAAAATTTAAATTTGCTAATTCAACTGAATGTATAGAAAACGAGAGATTATACATGCACCTTGAACTCCCTAGTAGTCAAAACGTTGTATTGATATTGTTTGCAGGTTTTATTGCTAGAAGAATAATACCCTTTGTTTCCAAGGGTGATACTCTCGATATTGGTCAAAGAATTGGAATAATAAAGTTTGGCTCTAGGATTGATATATATGTACCAGAGGATTACATTACTGATATTAAGGCCGGCGATGAAGTTATTGCCGGCGAAACAATACTTTTTAGTAAAAAAAATAAGGAAAATGTTTTAAAATAAAAAAGTATTATGTCGAATAAAAAAATTTTTTCACTTGTCCCAAATCTTCTCACAACTGTAGCTTTAGTATTTGGACTACTTTCAATTTTTAATATAATTAAACTTTTCCCCTTAGTTGATAATGAATTTTTGGGGATAGAAACATTTTTTTTAACAGAGAAGTCATTATGGTGGTCATGTATATTTCTTTATATTGCTGCATTTATTGACTTTATTGACGGTAAAATTGCCAGATTACTAAACAAAGACTCTCAATTTGGAGCCCAATATGATTCGTTGTCGGACCTTGTATGTTTCGGGGTAGCACCTTCATTATTAATCTATATAGTCTATCTTTCACAATATAATAATTTAGGAATAATGTGTGTAATATTTTATTCAGTTTGTGTTGCACTTAGACTCTCTAGATTTAATTCTTTACCTAGTGATGTGAAAGATAGATTTTTTATTGGACTTCCAAGCCCTATGGCAGCTGGATTGCTGATTTCAGTAATATTAATTGATTATAAGTTTGATTTATTCACCGCTAACTCAGTTTCGAATTTCTTTTTAGTTTTTATACCAATAACAGGGCTTTTAATGGTTAGCAATATCCCTTTCGCCAAAAAGACATTTTTAAATAGAATGAAAAAGTTTAATGCACTTATTGTCTTATCAATTATACTAATTTCTATCCTTACCCATATTGAAATAGGGTCATTTATACTTTTTTATAGTTACTTGTTTTTTGCAATTGGAAAACATGTTTTTATAAAATATAAAGCTGCCCAAAAGGTAAGTTTATGAATAGTTATGAAAGGTTTGACAACTTACAATTTAGACAATGGTCTTAAAGTTTTTCTAAAAGAAGATATTTACTCACCTGTTAGTTCAATTTTTGTTTGGATAAATACAGGGAGTGCCTATGAAGATGACTCTCAAAGAGGATTAGCTCATGTGCATGAGCATATGATTTTTAAAGGAACCGAAAATTTAATGGTCGGGGAAATTTCTAAAAAATTAGAGGCTCACGGTGGAGAAGTTAATGCATTTACCTCTTTTGATGAAACTGTTTATTACACAACTATTTCGAATGAATTTATTGATATTGGATTAAATATCCTTTCTGATTGTATGGTAAATGCAACTTTTGATGAGCGAGAACTATCTAAAGAACTTGAGGTTATCCTTGAAGAAATTAAAAGAGGAAATGATTCACCCTCAAATTGCTTAAGTGAAATGATTTTTAATAGTACTTTTTCATCTTCAAACTATGGATTACCTATTATTGGAACACCGAATAGTGTAAAAAGCTTTAAAAGATCGGATGTTAAGAATTTCTATGATAAATGGTACCAAGCAGAGAATATGCATTTAGTTGTTGTAGGTGGTGGAAACACCAACGAAGTTAAATCAAAAATAAATGAAACTTTTGGAAAAATAAGGGCAAAAAAAGTAGAACAGCCAAAATTCTCAGAAAAAGATAAATTACAAAAGCTTACAATTAATATTGAAAAAAAAGAGGTAAATGAAGTTTATTTTTCACTATCATTTAAATCAGTGTCGGCAAATAGAAAGGAGACTGCTATATTTGATATTATTAGTCATATTCTTGGCTCTGGAAGTAGTTCACTCCTTTATAAAGAGCTGAAGGAAGACTTATCTCTTGTAACTTCGATTTACTCAAGTAATTATTCTATGCGGCATTCTGGTGTTTTTATGGTTTCTGGAACAATGTTACATGAAAATATCGATAAAGCGATAAAAGGAATTATTGAAAGAATTAAAAATATACAATCTCTAAATTTTGACTATGGACAAGTTGAAAGAGCTAAGAATTCAATAATTTCTGATGATTTACATGAGAATGAAACTGTTCAAGGACAAGCTCAATCTATAGGTTATCTTCATTCCCTTACAGGTAATATAGATTCAAAGGATAAATATTTAAATAGAATTAAAGACGTTACCTTAGACGAAATTTCAAGTGTTGCAAATGACTTTTTAAAGGTAGAAAATTTAAATTTAAATTTTATATTTCCTAAAGACTTAAAGATAAATAAAGAATCTCATTTCTCAGAATTGTTAAATAATTGTTTCACTGTTACAAAAAATTTAATTAAAAAAGAATCTAAATCTTATATAGATAAAGATTACTCTATGTCAAAAATAACACATAAAGAACCTTGTTTTGTTAAGTTGGAAAATGGTATTGATTTATTGGTACTTCAAAATACCAAAACCCCTTTATTCTCGCTTCGAACAGTTTCTATGGGAGGTCTCAGATATGAGGACAAAAGTTCTAATGGAAAATTTAGTTTATTAGCAGAACTTTTGGAGAGAGGCTCGGAAAACTTAACTAAAGAAGAATTATCAATGAAAATTGAATTACTTGGTGCTGACATTGAAGGATATTCAGGAAAAAATACAGTTGGCTTAAAATTATTGGGACCAAGTGCAAATTTAAGAGAGTTAACCGAGATTTTTTCTGAGGTCTTATGTTCACCATTATTTTTAGAAAATGAAATTGAAATTGTCAAACAAGATATTTTGTCTTATTTAAATAGGAAAAAGCAGAACTACGCAGCTTTAGCTGCAGATAAATTTTATGAAATGCTTTTTCCAAATCATCCATATTCAATGAATCAATATGGAACTGATAAAAGCCTTAAAGATATTGTTCGTGAAGATATTTCTAGCGCGTATAAGGAGTCAATTATTAATAGCAATTTATTGGTTTCGGCTGTTGGAAATTTTGATTTGGATAAATTGATTGAACATTTAAATGGAAATCTAGATATAAATTTTTCTGATAAAATGAAAAAAGCGGATTCTAACTTTTCACCTATATCTGATGATTTATTTTTTGAATCTAAACTTGGAGACAAGCAACAATCGCATATTATCATAGGTACTTATGCTCCACCAATGGAATCAGATGAGCAATATGCATTTCATGTTATGAATTCATGCCTATCAGGTATGGGCGGTAGGCTCTTTTTAGAGCTAAGAGACAAGAAAAGTTTAGCCTATACTGTTTCTTCCTTTTATGGCCCCTCACCATATTTGGGGCATTTTGGGATTTATATTGGCTGTTCACCAGAAAAAAAAGAAGAAAGTATTGCAGCAATAAATAATGAAATCAATAGTCTGGTATCCCAAGGTGTTACTTCATTAGAGATAGAAAGATCTAAGAATTATCTAATAGGACGAAATGATATATCTCTTCAGAGAAATGCCAATATAAATAGTAGGATTTCCCAAAGTCACTTCTTTGGACTTGGGCCAAAAGAGCCTTTTCATTTCTCATCTAAAATAAGGAATGTAACGATTGACCAAGTTAACGAGGTTATTGAAAAATATTTGAATAATACTAAGAAAGTTACGGTGGCCTTCGAACCTTTATAGGCTTATTGATTGATTTTAGATAAGGTAATCAGTATATTTATCATTTCAAAAAAAATATTTTTGAAGGGGAGCGTGGCGGAATTGGTAGACGCACTAGATTTAGGATCTAGCGCCTTCGGGTGTGGGGGTTCGAGTCCCCCCGCTCCCAAATTGGAGATAATATGAGTTTTAAAATTGAAGACCTAAGTTCTACAGAAAAAAAGGCACTTTTTGATATTGATGCAAAAGAGGTTGCAAAATCGTTTAATGGTGTCGTAAAGTTATTTCAAAAAGATGCAGATTTGAAAGGTTTCAGAAAAGGAAAGGTACCCTTGAAAGTTGTTGAGTCAATATATGCCAGTCAGATTGATGAAGAGATTAAAACTAGGATTATAAATGATAATTTAAGAAAATTAGCTTTAGAAGAAAAAATAAATATTGTTAAAACTTCCAACCTTGAATTTAAGGATTTTAATAAAGAGAAAAACTTTGAATTTTCTTTTAATTTTGAATTTATTCCCGAAATTAAACTTTCTGAATATAAATCTATGGAAGTAGAAAAAGAAATTTTCTCTATTGAACAAAAAGATATAGATAAGGCTATAGAAAATCTTCTAATAAATTTTGCTACAAATGAAGAGGTTCCAAAAAGGAAAAAGATTCAGAAGAAGGACATTCTATCTATTAACTTCTCAGGTAAGGTAGAAGACAAAATTATAAAAGATTTAGTCAGGGAAAACGCCCTAATTGAATTAGGAAATGATTCCTTGATACCAGATATAGAAGCTGAAATAAAAAATATGACTTTGGGTGAAGAGAAAAACTTTGATGTTACTTATCCAAGTGAATTTCCCATAGCTGAGGCAGCCGGTAAAATTGTTAATTGTACAGTGATAATTAACAAAATTTATAAAAAAGTAATACCAGAGTTGGATGATGATTTTATGAAAAAATTGGGAATAGAATCTAAGGAAATGTTGGAGGAAAGGGTTGCTTCTGATTTAGAGAGATCTTGTAATGAAAAGTCAGAGGGAAGCCTAAGGAGAAATATAGGTGATAAGCTGATTTCTGATAATAATTTTGAATTCCCAAAATCCTTTTTAACAGATGAAGAAAAAAGATTAGAGAATGAATATTTAGCAAGAATGAATGAAAAAGGAATTAAAACAGAAGAAGTTGATAGTAAAACCAAGGGTGTTATTAAAGAATCAGCAGAAAGAAATGTTAAGCTGGCTCTTATTTTTGCGGAGATTTCTAAGGTCGAGAATATTTTGGTTGATGATAATGAAATTGAGCAAGTTATCGCTTCTATAGCTAAATCACAAAATACTCAAATTAGTAAGGTTAAAAAATATTATAAAGATAATAATTTAATGGATGACGTTAAAGTTAAGTTGACTGACGAAAAAGTTATTAGATTTCTGGTATCTGAAGCAAAAATTAAAGAGATTAAGCCTAAGACTGCGAAATAAGTTAAGTGTTCTTCTTAATTGACTAAAATTATTGATTAAATTACAATCACAGTATGTTTATACCAATGGTAGTCGAACAGAGTTCATCAGGTGAAAGAGCTTTTGATATTTATTCGAGACTTTTAAATGAGAGAATAATTTTTATTGGTGGCGCAATTGATGATAATCTTGCAAATGTAGTTGTTGCTCAATTATTATTCCTGGAATCCGTAGATAGTAAAAAAGACATTAATCTATATATTAACTCTCCTGGTGGGAGTGTAACAGCTGGATTAGGTATATATGATGCAATTCAATATGTTGCCCCTGATGTCAGTACATTATGTTTTGGTTTAGCTGCTAGTATGGGGGCTGTTTTGTTAGCCAGTGGAGCAAAAAATAAAAGGAACTCTCTTCCTAATTCAACCATCATGTTACATTCAGTAGGTACACAGTTGGGTGGTCAATATTATGATTTAGAGAAAGAGATGGAAGAGACAAGAAGAAAGCAAGAAATATTAGCCCAATTATTATCAAAACATGTTAAAAAAGATTTAGATATTATAAAGACGGATATTCAAAGGAACTTTTATCAAACATCACAAGAAGCATTGGAATATGGAATTATTGATAATATAATTACTGAAAAGGATGGAAAATAATGAGTTCTAGTAAAGATGATTTAAGTTGTTCTTTTTGTGGAAAGGGGCAAAAGGAAGTAAAAAAATTAATTGCAGGACCTAACACATATATTTGCAATGAGTGTGTAGATTTATGTTGTGAAATTATTGAAGATGAAAAAGAAGAACAAGTAGTTGCAGAAGATCAAGAATATATCCCACCCCCTCATGAAATTAAGAGTCAACTAGATTCTTATGTGATAGATCAGGATCAGGCAAAAAAATATCTTTCTGTAGCAGTCTATAACCATTATAAAAGGATTAGTGCGAACAGTGAGGTAAAAAGTAAAAAGAAAAAGTCTGAGGAAGTAGAAATACAAAAAAGTAATGTTTTATTGATTGGACCAACTGGATCCGGTAAAACTTTACTAGCCCAAACACTTGCAAAGTTTTTAAATGTACCTTTTACAATTGTGGACGCAACATGTTATACCGAAGCAGGATATGTTGGAGAAGATGTTGAAAATATGCTAGTAAGCTTATTACAAGCATCTGATTTTGACGTCCAAAAAGCACAAAAAGGAATAATCTACATTGATGAAATAGATAAAATAGCAAGAAAAAGTGGAGATAGTCCTTCGATTACTCGTGATGTTTCAGGTGAAGGTGTCCAACAAGCACTACTTAAAATAATAGAAGGTTCAATAGTTAATGTCCCTCCTAAAGGTGGTAGAAAGCATCCCCAGCAAGAATTTATTCCAGTGGATACAAATAATATTCTTTTTATTTTAGGAGGATCATTTAGTGGCTTAGATAAAATAATTGCTAAACGAATTGGAAAAAATTCTATAGGTTTTGAAAAAGATGAGCAGCAAGTGGTGAAAAGATTAGAGTCAAAGGATTTTCTAAAATCTATTCAGTCAGAAGATTTAGTAAGCTTTGGGTTTATTCCTGAATTTATAGGCAGAGTTCCCGTTATAACTTACTTAAATACACTAAATGAGCAAGCTTTAATAAAAATTTTAACTGAGCCACGAAATGCACTTATAAAGCAATATCAGAAGTTAGTTAAGATTAATGATGATGTTGAATTGGAATTCACAAAGGAGTCACTAATTTGTATCGCAAAAGAAGCTATTAAGCGAGAAACAGGAGCAAGAGGTCTAAGGTCAATAATCGAGAATTCTATTCTTGATTTAATATATGACATACCAACCCTTGAAGGCTTAAAGAAATGTGTAATTACTGAAGACGTAATAACAAAAAATAAGGCACCAATGCTAAGTTTTGAAAATAAATCTTCTAAAACTGCTATAAATTAGTGTTTTTTCTCTCTTTTTTAACCTTTTTCAACCTTTTTTTATCATTTTTGTTGCAAAACTATATTTAGTGGTTACCTTAATAAAATAACGCCATTCGGAGGATTTCATGAGTACAAGTTATAAGCTTCCTTTATTACCCTTAAGAGATGTGGTTATTTTTCCCCACATGGTTGCCCCTTTATTTGTTGGAAGAGAAAAATCAATCAGAGCCTTAGAAGAGGCAATGAAAACTGATAAAAAGATTTTATTGTCTGCACAGATAGATGCCAAAACTAACGATCCAGGTCCAGAGGATATTTATAAAGTCGGAACAATAGGAACGATTGTCCAAATGTTAAGATTGCCTGATGGAACTGTTAAAATATTAGTTGAAGGAGTCAATAGAGCTAAATTAATTGGTTACGAGGATGAAAATAAATTTTTTAATGTAGAAGTTGAAGATTTAGCGGAAGAATCTGAGTCTGGTGTTGAAACAAACGCGATTATGAGAAGTTTGACAGAAGCCTTTGAAGATTACACTAAATTAAATAAAAAAGTTCCAACTGAAACTTTAGTTACCATTGCTGCCATTGAAGATGCAAGTAAATTGTCAGATACAATAGCTTCACATTTAACTTTTAAGCTTTCAGACAAACAAGAAGTTCTTGAGTGCCTAGACTGCGCTAAGAGATTAGAAATGCTCTTTGAAAAGATACAATCTGAGTTGGAGATTTTACAAGTAGAAAAGAAAATTAGGAACAGAGTAAAGAAGCAAATGGAAAAAGCTCAAAAGGAATATTACTTAACTGAGCAAATGAAAGCCATCCAAAGTGAGCTTGGTGATAAAGATGATCTTAAGACAGAAATCTTAGAGTTTGAAGAATCCTTAAAGAGTAAGGATATGCCTGAAGATATTAGGAAAAGAGTTGAAAAAGAAATTAGAAAGCTTAAAGGCATGTCTTCTATGTCTGCTGAAGCAACTGTAGTTAGAAATTATATTGATTGGCTGGTAACTCTTCCTTGGAATTCAGATTTAACTGAAGATGAAGTATCCTTGGATAAAGCTCAAGAAGTTTTAGATGAAGATCATTTTGGTTTAGAAAAGCCTAAAGAAAGAATTACTGAGTTCTTGGCTGTTAGAACTCTTACTGAAAAGCTAAAGGGCCCAATATTATGCCTCGTGGGACCGCCTGGAGTTGGTAAAACTTCCTTGGCTAAGTCTGTAGCCAGGTCTATGGGAAGAAAGTTCGTGAGAATTTCTCTTGGTGGCGTTAGAGATGAGGCTGAGATTAGGGGCCATAGAAGAACTTATATTGGAGCACTACCAGGAAAAATTATCCAAGGCATGAAAAAAGCTGGTTCTAAGAATCCTGTTTTTCTTCTTGATGAAATCGATAAAGTTGGGACAGATTTTAGAGGTGACCCAGCTTCTGCGCTTTTAGAGGCCTTAGATCCTGAGCAAAATTCGACTTTCAATGATCATTATTTAGAAGTAGATTATGACTTATCTCAAGTTCTGTTTATTACCACAGCTAATGTTCTTCATACAATACCATGGGCATTGCAAGATAGAATGGAGATTATTAAGTTGTCTGGATACACAGAATTGGAAAAAAATAAGATTGCTAAGAAGTATTTAATTCCTAAGCAACTCGAAAACAATGGGTTAAATAACTCTAATGTAAAGTTTTCGGATAAAGCAGTTAATTTCACAATCCAAAGGTATACAAGAGAGGCAGGAGTAAGAACTCTAGAAAGAGAATTCGGAACTCTTTGCAGAAAAACTGCAAAAGAAGTTGTAAAGAATGGAAAAGATTATTCATTAAATATCACACCAAAAGTCGTTCAAAAGTTATTAGGAGCTCCTAAATTCAAACATGGTGAGATTGAAGATAGTAATCAAATTGGTATGTCTACAGGTTTGGCTTGGACTGAAGTTGGCGGAGAATTGTTGAATATTGAAGTTACTATTGTTCCTGGGAAGGGGAACTTCACTGTTACTGGAAAGTTAGGTGAGGTTATGCAAGAGTCAACAAGAGCCGCAATGAGCTATGTTAGATCAAGGGGACATAGGTTAGGATTGGATAGAAACTTTTATCAGAAAATAGATATACATGTCCATGTTCCAGAAGGTGCACAGCCTAAAGATGGACCATCGGCAGGGATAGCCATGGCTACTGCTATACTATCCGGGCTTATACAAAAAGAAGTTAAAAGAGACTTAGCTATGACCGGTGAAATCACTCTAAGAGGTAGAGTTCTTCCAATTGGAGGTTTAAAAGAAAAGATTCTTGCTGCTCACAGAGGTGGAGTAAATACAGTTTTGATTCCACAAGAGAATGAAAAAGATTTAGCTGATATACCCAAAGAGGTTTTAAAAGATATTGATGTTATTTCTGTTAGTCATATGGATGATGTTATTCCACATGCTATAGTGTCTGATGAGTCAGTATTGAAGGATGTTTCTTTAGTTGATATGCCATTAGGCGTTGAAGTTTCTGAAGCTGAGAAGCCTTTGAACCTATCTTGACATTTACTTGTCTGCATATAGTATAAAAACCTATTCGGGGCGCTTAGCTCAGCGGGAGAGCGCTTCCCTTACAAGGAAGATGTCACAGGTTCAAATCCTGTAGCGCCCATTTTTGGGGTCGTAGTTCAGCCGGTTAGAACGCTGGCCTGTCACGCCAGAGGTCGCGGGTTCGAATCCCGTCGACCCCGAAATTTAAGTGCAATGTTAAAAGAGAATGACTTAAATTATTTATCTACTTTAGGAATCAACAAAGAGAAAGTTGATGAACAGATTGATTTTCTTACAGGGAAAGTTAGGCCCAAAGTATTAAAATTAATAAGACCTTGTACTCAAAATGATGGAATACTTCCACCTGAGGAAGTCAAGGTAATAAATTCTCAATCTTCGGAAATCCCAACAGGTATACACATATCGAGATTTATACCTTCTTCGGGCTCGGCTACCAGAATGTTTAGCTTTGATAATTTTAGTGATAATTCTTTTAAAGACTTAAAATTACTACCCTTTTTTTCTGATATATCCACTTTCTGTTCTAATAATAATATTGACTTGGATGATATATTGAAAACTAAGAATATTCAGGAACTAAAAGAAATTCTATTAGGTAAATCTATGTTAGATTTTTCTTCGAGACCAAAAGCATTAATTGATTTCCATTTGATTGAAAATATTCCAGTTTCTCCCATTGAAGAATTTATACTTAATTCATCAGAGGATGTAACTAATACAAAAGTTTCTTTTTCAATTCAAGAAGATTTTAGGAATCAGTTTCAATCTAAGTTAGATCATTCTCCTTTTTTCCAAGAAATAGATTCAAAATCGTTATGTAATTTTATTGTTCAGTCTAAGTCCACTAATAGTATATGTATTGACTCCAAAGGAGACCTTCTTAGGAATGAAAATGGAGAAATTTATACTCACCCTTCTGGGCATGGATCTTTAATTGATGGACTTAATGAGATTGATGCTGATTATGTTTTTATTAATAATATTGATAATGTTTCACCCAAGACTCGTGGTATAAGATATAGCGTATCTAATTCCTTACTTAATATTGCTATAAATACAAAGAATAATTTCGATATGATGATTCAACGTTTTGTTGAAAGGAACTATAAACTTTTAGAGCCATCAATTAATCAATTAGAAAACGTATTAGGCTCACAATTCAAAGATAAAACTATTGAAGAAAAAGTTGATATTATTATTGAGATTCTTAACAAACCAGTCAGGGTATGCGGAATTGTTAAAGATGAGAATTCTAAGGGTGGGAAACCTTTTTGGGTCTACGACGGTAAATCAGAATCTGTCCAAATTGTTGAAGAGTCTCAAGTAGACTTTAATGATGAAAATCAAAAAAAGGTCTGGAATACCAGCACTTACTTCAACCCAGTAGAAATGGTTTGCTGTCTAAGAGATTTCACTGGTAATAAGTATAATTTAAAAGATTTTTCAGAAGATTCATTGAGAATGATAGTGAAAAAAAATATAAAGGGGAAGGACTCTACCTTTATTGAGCTTCCAGGTCTTTGGAATGGGTCGATGCACTATTGGCATACAACTTTTGTTGAGATACCTAGTTCCTCATTTACTCCTGTTAAAAATTTTACAGATTTATTTTTACCAATACATCAGCCATAATAGTACTTTATGGAGAGGTGGGTGAGTGGCTTAAACCAGCTGATTGCTAATCAGCCGTACGGAGTAAATCCGTACCGGGGGTTCGAATCCCCCTCTCTCCGAATCAAAATGCGCCTGTAGCTCAGTTGGATTAGAGTGCCAGATTACGGCTCTGGAGGTCGAGGGTTCGAGTCCTTCCAGGCGCGTAATTCTCTATAGGTAAATATATAATTATTTTTTTTTCATTAAGTTCTTAATAACTTTAGATGAATTTCTAATTGATTTTATATACCACTCTAATCTCAAATCATTCATTTCCTTTTTATTTAAGTAGGTTAATTTATTTTGTTTCTTTGCCTGGGATATAATTTGATTCATTATAATGGCACATGAAACAGAAATATTGTAGCTTTCATTGAATCCATCCATAGGAATATTGATAAATGAATCTGATTCACCAAGTATTTCTTGGCTTAAACCTTTTTCTTCATTACCAAATGCTATAACCATCTTCTTTTTAATTTTAAAATCTTCTATAGTTTGTGATTTTTTCTTGTAAGGCGGAACGGTTGATATAATCTTATAACCTTCTTTCTTAAGCCTAAGTATGAATGCTTTTTTTGTTTCATTACTTTTTTTTGTATTCAAAGTTACCCACTTCTCTGATCCTAAGGATACGCCTTTTGAGAGGTTGATTTTATTAGAATTCTGAACAATATAAATATTCTGAATACCTAGGTTGTCACATGTTCTTAATACAGCACTTATATTATGTCCTTGATAAATATCTTCAAGAAGTACTGATATTCCTTTACTTCTTTTTGAGAGTACTTTATCAATTCTTTTAATCCTACTTATCGTCAATAAAGGCTCTAGATTTTTTATAGATATTTTTTTCATAATATATTTTTCTTATTATTAAACCTAAGATATCCTATTTAATTATAAATTTATGAATGATAAAAACAAAAGTAAAATTTTAGTTACAGGTGATAGACCTACGGGAAGTCTTCACCTTGGACATTATGTTGGGACTCTTGAAAATAGAATAAAGCTTCAGGATAGTTACAATTGTTTTTTCTTAATAGCCGATCTACATATGTTGACAACTCATCATGATAAGGTTGATGGTTTAAATGAAAACATAATTGAACTTGTAATCGATTGGCTATCTGTTGGACTTGATCCATCAAAATCTTGTTTTTATTTGCAATCTAAAATTCCAGAAATTTCTGAGCTAACAGTACTAATGTCAATGTTATGTTCCGTTCCACGTATTCAAAGAATTCCTACATTAAAAGAAAAAATAACTTCCATGAACTTGAATGATAATTATTCTTTAGGCTTACTCTCATACCCCGTTTTAATGTCATCAGATATATTAGTTTTCAACGCATCAGCTGTTCCAGTTGGAGAAGATCAATTAAGTCATGTTGAATTAACAAGGGAACTTGCAAGAAGATTTAACTCATCTTACAAAGATATTTTTATTGAGCCTGAACCACTTATAAGTAAAGTGTCAAGATTGGTTGGTACTGATGGGCAAGGCAAGATGAGTAAATCCTTGAATAATTCCATATACTTATCTGATTCTGAAGACATTGTTAAAAATAAGGTTATGAAGATGTATACTGATCCAAATCGAACAAGTGCTGACATACCAGGAAAAGTCGAGGGTAATCCTGTTTTTATATATCATGATATATTTAATTCTAATAAAGAGGAGCTTGATGATTTTAAGGATAGGTATTCAAAAGGTAAAATAGGTGATGTTGAGGTCAAGAAGTCACTTATAAAAAATATTAATAATTTTTTAAATCCTATTAGGGAAAAAAGAAGTGAAATTTTAAAGAATAAGAGTGAAATTTTAGATATAATCATTGAAGGTTCAAACACAGCTAGGGAAGTTGCTAGAGGTAATCTTGAACTTATTAAAGATGCAATGAGTTTAAATTTCAGATAAGGAGTTTTATTATGAGTTATTCAGATCCATTACCAATAGGAGTAATACCAGAAGATACAAATTTCAAGCCAAAGAAAATGAGAGCATGGGTTATTAGAAAAGAAAGGCATGGAGAACCTATGAAATCTTTCCAGGAGGAAGAGTTACCAGTACCAGAATGTGGACCTAATGATGTATTAGTTCTTGTTGTCGCAACTGGTATTAATTTTAATGGAGTTTGGGCTGGTCTAGGTGAGCCTATTTCGGTTTTAGATGTCCACAAACAAGATTTACACATAGCGGGAAGTGATTGTTCAGGAATTGTTTGGGATGTTGGTTCAAACGTTAAAAGTTGGAAAAAAGGTGATGAAGTAATTATTCATTGTGGTGTTGAAAGCGAAGAGCCACACTCTAATATGACCCAATCCAATGGAGACTTTATTAGTTATGATCCAATGGTCAGTAAGCAAGCACAAATATGGGGTTATGAAACACCTAATGGATGTTTTGCTCAATTTACTAAAGTCCAAGCGCAACAAATTTTAAGAAAGCCAAAACATTTAAATTGGGAAGAAGCAGCTTCATATGCTTTATGCTACTTTACTGCTTATAGAATGCTAGTGACTAAGGCTAATGTTCAACCTGGTGAAGTTGTACTTGTATGGGGTGCTGCTGGAGGACTAGGAGTTTTTGCAATACAGATATGTAAAATGCTAGGAGCTAAAGCTGTTGCAGTTGTATCTTCACAAGATAAATTTAAAATGTGTGAGGATTTAGGGGCTGTAGGAGTTATTAATAGAAAAGATTTTCCAAATTTAGCATATAAGAAGAATGAAACTCCTGAAGAGACCGCTGCACGATTTAAAGAAATGAAAAATTTTGGAAAGAAAATATGGGAAATATTAGGAGAGAGAAAAAGTCCTAATGTGATTTTTGAGCATCCTGGTGAAACAACATTTCCAACTAGTGTTTTTGTATGCGAGAGGTTTGGTAGAGTAGTTATATGCGCTGGAACTTCTGGGTATGACTGTTCTTTTGATGTTAGATATTTATGGATGCTACAAAAAGATATCATTGGCTCACATTTCGCTAATGCTTTAGAATGTATACGAGCAAACGAGTTAGTTCATCAAGGAATGATTAATCCTGTAGTTTCAGAAATCTTCAATTATGATGAAATCCCTAAGGCTCATCAGTTAATGTTTGAGAATAAGCATTCGGGTAAAATGGTATGCTTAGTTCAGGGAACTAAATCTTAAGGTTCTTGATAATATAGTCAGGTTTTATCTTTGATTTCTTTGCCATTGTCATAGTGGTTTTTCCAGTTAGAACTAGTGCGCTTTTTATTCCAGCTGAGTTTGAACCATGAATATCAGTTTTTAGATTATCACCAATTGTTAATATCTCAGATTTATCTAAGGCTAATCTTTCAATCGCAAGAGCAAAGATTTTTTTTGAAGGTTTTCCTAGGTTAACTACTTTTGCTGGAAATGTTTTATTTATTGCAGCAATAATTGAGCCTGTAGCTGGGACATTACCGAGTTTAGTAGGGTAGCTATTGTCAATACTTGTTGCGTATAAGCTAGCACCATTTTGAACACATAAAGATGCATACATCAAATCCTTATAATTAAAGTCAATATGACCTGAAACCAATATACTATTAGAATCTTTAAATTTATTTGCTTCTGTAATAATATCAATATTTTCTTTTCTTATAAAGTTTTTAAGCTTATTACTAGAAAAAACCATAATATTTTTTTTGGGTATAGTACCTTTTTTTATAATATTTATGAAGTTTGAAATCGGTGTTACTACCTGTTCTTTTGAACATATTATTCCTAGTTTTCTAAGAATGATTGAATAGTCATACGGTGAGACAGAAGAATCATTAGTTAAGAATATATATTTCTTCTTATTCTTATTAAGGAAATTAATAAATGATTTTGCAAAAGGGAGAAGTTTTTGATCAAGGTACATTACCCCATCTAAGTCGATGATAAAACCCTTAAATTTTGAAAAGATTCTTTTCATCCCCAGATTTCTTTAGCTAACTTTTTATCTCGTACTCTTGAAGATTCTTTCTTTATCATTTGAATCTTCTTTTCTTCAGGGTTATCTATAATTTGGACTTCTAAAAAATCTAATATTAGTAATGATGCTTTTTTTATGCCCTCATAAACTTCTTTCTCTTCCCCTGAAGATTTCGCAGTTTTATAATCTAGAAATAATGCAATTGTCGCAAAATCTTCTTTAATTTCTGGATCGATTTCCAAAGACCAATCCTCATAGTTATTAACTAAGAAAATTTTGGACCATTCATCATGAACCTGCTTGTGATCTAAATCTGCCATATTCTAAATATCTAAACTTCCTGCAACAATTATATTATCTTTTCCAGAATTTTCTATTAGTTTAACTGCTTCTTTGAAAGATTCATACTTTTCTATAGTACATGCTTTAATTAGCATTGGTAAGTTCACACCAGAGATAATTTCAACATGATTTTTTTTGAAGAAAGTAAGGCTGATATTAGATGGGGTACCACCAAACATATCAGTAAAAATTATAGTTTTTCTTTCTTCAGTAATAAAATTAGATATCCTGCTGGCATAAGTATCAAAGTCTCTCGTATCTTTATCTATTGTTACAGTGAAGATTTCTCTTAACATTTTCTCTCCCAGAATAAATCTTACTGCTGAATCAAGTTCTTCACATAACTCACCATGAGTTATTATTAATATATTGAACATTTTATAATTTTAATATATTAAATTCTTATTACAAAACTAAGTTTCAAGAATAATTTTTTTAACTGCTATTTGAATTAGCGTTGACAGATTTCTTCCAGGTCCTACAGGTATTTTCATATGAGGGATTTTAGTACTAAGTATTTTGATAAAAGTTGTATCATATCCTAACCTTTCATAGTTAAAATCATTTTTGTAGTCCACTAGCTCAATCATTAAGTCTATCTGGCTGTTATCTATTATAGATTCTTCACCAAATATATCTTTAACATTAATAATTCCAATACCGCGAATTTCAATTAAATTTTTAATTGTTTCAGGCGGAAATCCTATGAGACTATCTTTAGTTTCCTTAATCAGAACTACATCATCTGCTACTAAGAATGCACCCTTATATAAAAGCTCTACCGCGCACTCACTTTTACCCAGACCACTTTTACCTGTTATAAGAACTCCTTTGTTTAGGAGTCTTATTAGCACTCCATGTTTACTTATAGGCTTACTATTCATTATTCTTTATATATTTAATTATGTCTTTAGAATCTTTAATTGCCAAAAAATCAGCAATAATATCTTTTTTGATAAATAAATTTGAAACCAATTTAAGTATCTCAAGATGATGGTTTCCTGTTTCCTCTGGATGTAAAATCATAATAAATATTTTTGTTTTGAGACCATCTATAGATTCAAAAGCAATACCGCTATTACATATACCTAAACTTAGATAAGTCTTATCAATTCCTGGAATTTTAGCATGTGGAATTGCTATATAATTATCTAAAGCGGTACTACATAATTCTTCCCTCTTTAGTATTAGCTCTGATACAATTGATTCATTAAGATGGCTCTTTCTTTCTACAATTAGAGAAATAAGTTTTTTTAAAAAATCGGCCTTTTCTAATGAGGGTAGATTAAAAAAAATCAACTCCTGATCCATTAATTCGCTTAGTTTCATTTATTTTTAATCCTTTTGTTAGATGAAGGTATTTTAAGTACATTCCTGTATTTTGCAATAGTTCTTCTAGCTATAGCTATTCCTTTCTGATCCAAAAGTGATTTAATATTATCATCTGTTAATGGACTTTTTTTATCTTCCATGCTGATTAGCTCTTCAATTATATCTCTTACTGCGGCTGATGATTTTTCAGAGCTTGAATTGATCTTATTCACGAAGAACCTCTTCATATTAAGCATTCCTCTAGGGGTGCTTATATATTTATTACTTGTTATCCTACTGATTGTGGATTCGTGAACATTTAATTGTTGCGCAACATCAGAAAGTTTAAGAGATTTGATATACCTCTCACCTTTTAAAATAAAATCTTTTTGAATCTCTACTAAAAGTTTAAATACATTAGAGTACATTTCCTCTCTTTCATTAATCGTCTTTATTAACAATGTACCATTGGTAATTTTTTCTTTTAAGTACTCAGTAACCTCACTATCTAGGTTACTTTTCAGAGATAACATTCTTTTGTAATAATTAGAAACTCTAACTTGTTTGATATTCTTATTTGATTGAACAATTAACTTATTATTTTGGATATAGACATAAGCTTCAGGTTCTGGATCTTTCGTGTTTGTATCGATAGTATAAAAGATATTTGCAGGATTTGCATTTAGCTCTGAAATATCATCAGTAAATTTCTTAACTTTGGAAATGGAAATATTCAATGATTTACTGATATTTTTATAATCTTTTTTTACTATATCTGCTAGATGGTTATCAATTATATTACAGTATAGCTCAAAGTTCTTATTGTTTGACATATCTAATTGAATTTTTAAGGATTCATTTATGGTCCTTGCAAGTATTCCACATGGATCTAGCATTCTTTGTCCTTTTAATATTAACTCCTCAATATCAATTAAACTGATATCAATATTTTCCTGAGATTTTAATATAATTATTATTTCCTCATTTGAGTAGCAAAGAAAACCTTTATCATCTAGAAGATAAACTAAGCATGCATAAATTTTTTTTTCTTTTTTTGATATATTTAATAAGTTTATTTGTTTGATAAGATAGTCAACAATATTATTTTCATCATATTCAGTGAAAGTTTCGTTATCTAAATCCTCATGTTCAGGTAGTAAACTTTTTTCATTCAAGTTTCGAATAGGTTCCTCTTCTAGGCATGGGTTTTCTAATAATTCTTTTTCTAGTAAATCATTTATTTCATCAATGTTTAGCTTTATTAATTTTATAAAAAGCTTGGACTCAAGGCTTAAATATCCCTTTTGGGTTGTTTTTAAGTTTTGTTTCAGTTTAATTTTTACCATTTAGAAAACCAACAATTAATATTTATATATAGAGTATTTTATCCGATATATCACTTAGTTGTTTTTTTAGATAATATTTTTGGAAAAATTCTGGCTTTACTTAGAAAATTTATTTTCATATAAAGTTATCTTTTCTTCGTGCATCAATGTCAAAGAGATATCATCTAACCCTTCTAAAAGACATTTTCTTCTATATGGATCAATATTAAATTTATATGAAAATCCTTTATTATCGCTTAAGGTCATTTCATCTAGATTGACTATGACCTTATAATCATTGAAGTTTAATGATGAATTGAATAGGTAATTTAAGTGCTTTTCATCAACTATGATTGGTAATATGCAGTTTTTAAAGCAATTGTTGTAAAGTATGTCTGCAAAAGAAGTTGATATTATTACCTTAAAACCATAGTCTCTTAAAGCCCAAGGTGCATGTTCTCTAGAGCTACCGCAACCAAAGTTTTCCTGAGATAATAATATTTCTGAATTCTTAAATCTTGGATCATTTAATATAAATTTATCATTCTCAGTTCCATCATCATTAAAACGCCAATCAAAAAAAAGAAATTGCCCAAAGCCAGTTCTTTCAATTCTTTTCAAAAATTGTTTAGGAATAATTTGGTCAGTATCAACATTAGATGAGTCTAAAGGAGCAGGTCGACTTTCTACAGTTTTAAATTTTTCCATTGATTAATAATCTCCTAAATCTACATCATATGCTCTTATATCTATAAATCTACCTTCTATTGCTGCCGCAGCTGCCATTGTTGGGCTTACAAGATGGGTTCTCCCCCCTTTACCTTGCCTACCTTCAAAATTTCTATTTGAAGTACTGGCTGCTCTTTCGCCCGGTGACAATTTATCTGGATTCATCGCAAGACACATACTGCATCCGGACTCTCTCCATTCAAATCCAGCATCTTTAAAAATTTTATCAATACCAAGTTTTTCTGCTTGATATTTAACTACTTGCGAGCCTGGAACAACTATTGCTTTAACTTTAGGCGATACTTTGTTACCATGGATAATTTTACTTGCAGCAATTAGGTCTTCTATCCTTCCATTTGTACAAGAACCAATAAAAACAGTATCAATTTTTATATCCTCTATTAAAGTATCAGCTTTTAAATCCATATATGTCAAAGCATCTTCAATTGATTTCCTTTTTACAGGGTCTTCAATATTCTTGGGGTTTGGAACTTTACTATCAACGCTCGAAACCATCCCTGGGCTAGTTCCCCAACTCACCTGAGGAGCAATTTTTGCAGCATCAAGAAGAAGTTTTTTATCAAAAACACAACCTTGATCAGAAGCAAGCTTTCTCCATTCTGACATTAGACTATCCAAATTATCTAAAGATTTTATTCTAGGCTTATCTCTTAAATAGTTCAATGTTATTTCATCTGGACTAATCATCCCAGCTCTTGCCCCACCTTCAATTGACATATTACAAATTGTCATTCTCTGCTCCATAGATAATGATTTAATTGCATCACCTGTATACTCAATTACATGACCTGTTGCACCTGCAGTGCCAATCTCTCCTATAATGTTTAGAATAATATCTTTCGCTGTTACTCCCTTAGGTCTTATACCATCAACTCTTACTTCAAAAGTTTTAGGCTTGTTTTGCCATAGGCACTGGGTTGATAAAACATGTTCAACCTCACTTGTTCCAATTCCAAAGGCCAAAGCCCCAAAGGCTCCATGAGTAGAGGTATGACTATCCCCGCAGACTATTGTGCTACCAGGTTTAGTTAGACCTTGTTCAGGACCTATAACATGAACAATGCCTTGATAAGGGCTTGCGAGATCAAAAAGTTCTATTTGAAATTCTTTACAATTATTTTCTAATGTTTCAATTTGTTGCGCAGAAATGGGATCTTTAATGTTATTCCTATCTAATGTAGGAACGTTATGGTCCATAGTAGCGAAAGTTTTATTTGTTTTTCTGACTTTTCTTCCTGCTTGTCTAAGTCCTTCAAATGCTTGAGGAGATGTAACTTCATGGACTAAATGCAGGTCTATGTAAAGAAGGGTAGGTTTACCATCTTCTTCATGGACTATATGATTATTCCATATTTTGTCAAAAAGTGTTTCTGGTTTCATATGAAGATATTATAATACCTAATTAGGCTATAGTATTAAAAGTTTTTAATTTTGCAAATTTCGCCTTTTTTCCTAATGAGTCCTCGATTCTAAGTAGCTGATTATATTTAGCAGTTCTATCTGTTCTTGAACAAGAACCAGTTTTTATTTGGCCTGAGTTTGTTGCTACTGAAATATCAGCTATGATAGCATCCTCAGTTTCACCTGATCTATGTGAAATTATATATGAATAATTATTTTTCTTAGCTAAGTCTATAGCTTGTAAAGTTTCTGATATAGATCCGATTTGATTAATTTTAATTAAAATACTATTTCCAGCACTTTTATCAATTCCTGTTTGTAATCTAGAATTATTAGTGACAAATAAGTCGTCTCCAACAAGTTGCACTTTATCTCCTATCAGATTAGTTAGCATTGCCCACCCATCCCAATCATCTTCATCGAGTGGATCTTCTATAGAAATTATTGGGTATTTATCAATTAATTTTTGATAATAAATTGAAATCTCCTCAATATTTAAATCTTTTTTGTCTATTCTATATTTTTTATTATTATAGATTTCTGTAGCTGCTACATCTAAGGCAAAGAATACTTCACTTCCTAATTTGTAGCCCGCATTCGATACAGCTTCAGATATAAAACTTAAAGCCTCTTCGTTTGATTTTAAATCAGGAGCAAAGCCACCTTCATCACCAACTGCTGTAGAATGAGAATTCTTATTTAATAACTCTTTTAAGTTGTGGAAGATTTCAACTCCCGCCCTTAAGGACTCCGAAAATGAATCGAAACCAGCGGGCACAATCATAAATTCTTGAATATCTAGTCCATTATTTGCATGAGCTCCACCATTTATAATATTCATTAAAGGAGCAGGTAACATAAATTCTTCATTTTTATTTAAAAATTGATAAATTTCCTGACAATTATTCTTAGCTAAACATTTTAGGAAAGTGATTGAACATGCAAGGATAGTATTTGCACCTAATTTAGATTTATTATAAGTCCCATCTAGATTAAGCAAGAAATCGTCAAATTTTTCATAAGAATCAAAATTTTTACCCTCTATATTTTTTTTGACTATTTCATTAATATTTTTAACTGCATTTTTGACACTCTTTCCATTAAACTCATTTTTATTTCCGTCTCTAAGCTCAATAGCTTCATGCGAACCTGTAGAAGCCCCTGATGGAACCGAGCCACGACAAATTTCACCATCATCCAGCACCATATCAACCTCTACGGTAGGGGTACCGCGTGAATCAAGGATTTGTCTACCTCTTAAATAAGTTATTTTTGCCATAGTTTTAGTATTTGAATTCTATATCAGTAAGATTTTTTTTCAATAAAAGATAGAAAAAAGTTTGAATTCATCTTGTATTAAGATAATGTATTTTAAATTATGGATTCAAGAATTCCTAATTCTATAAGATTTTTATCTATTGATGCTGTTGAAAAAGCTAACTCAGGCCACCCAGGTATGCCAATGGGTATGGCGGACGTGGCGACTATATTGTTTCGTGAGTATTTGAAATTTGATGCATCCAAACCGAGTTGGCCAAATAGAGATAGATTTGTTTTATCTAATGGTCATGGCTCAATGTTACTATATTCTCTTCAGTATTTATTAGGTTTTTCTGAACCATCTCTAAAGGAAATTATAAATTTTAGAAAATTAAAATCTAAAGCTCCTGGTCACCCTGAATATAAACATACGATTGGGGTTGAAACTACCACGGGACCTCTTGCACAAGGCCTTGGCAATGCTGTCGGTATGGCATTAGCTGAGAGGTTTCAAAATAGTAGATTTGGTGACGAAATAGTAGACCATTTCACTTATGCATTTGTCGGCGATGGATGTCTTATGGAGGGTTTAAGCCACGAGGTTCTAAGCTTAGCTGGTCACCTTAAATTAAACAAATTAATAGTTTTCTTTGACGATAACGAAATTTCGATAGATGGACCAACTTCTCTTTCAAACTCTGATGATATCAAAGGTAGAATAAATTCTTATAATTGGAACTATATAAAAATAGATGGACATAATCATGCAAAAATAAGGACGGCAATTGAAAAAGCTCAAAAATCAAAGAAGCCAACACTTATTGCATGCTCTACTAAAATTGGCTTTGGATCCCCCAATAAAGAGGGCACTGAAAAGAGCCATGGGGCAGCACTTGGGAAGGAAGAGGTTGCTAAAACCAGAAAAAATTTAAAATGGAATTATAAACCCTTTGAAATCCCAAGCTCTATTTTAAAGAAATGGAGAACTGCAGGTCTAAGGTCCAAAAAAATAAGATTAAAATGGGAATCAAATCTTAAGAAAAGTATTTTGAAGAAAGATTTTAATAAAAGTTTATCCGGAAGCTTTACAATGCCATTTATTGAGAATTTGTACAAAATTTTCAGGAAAAATAATTCTGAGGTGGATCTGATTTCGACTAGGAAGTCGAGTGAGAAAGTTTTAGAGGTTTTGAAGAATTATATTCCCGAATTGATAGGAGGCTCTGCTGATTTAACACCATCTAATAATACTAGGGTCAATTCGATGGCCGATATTTCTCATAAAAATTACTCTGGTGAATATGTTCGTTATGGTATTAGAGAGCATGGTATGGCTTCAATTATGAATGGCCTATCTTTACATAAAGGTGTTATTCCATATGGAGGAACTTTTTTAGTTTTTTCTGATTACTGTAGACCCTCAATAAGATTGTCAGCAATGATGGGTATTAAGGTTATATATGTTATGACCCATGATTCTATAGGTCTAGGTGAAGATGGACCAACACATCAACCAGTAGAGCATTTGGCAAGCCTAAGAGCTATTCCAAATTTAAATGTATATAGACCATGTGATATTAATGAAACCTTTCATGCATGGATTGATGCTATAAATTCTGATTCCCCTTCAATAATCGCTTTAAGTCGACAAAATTTAAAACTTTTAAATCCTTTGCCATTGAATATTGACAAGAAGTTGTTGAAATCTGGGGCTCAAATTATATTTCAACCAAATGATAAACGAGATTTAACTTTTTTATCATCAGGATCAGAAGTTGAGATTGCCTTTTCTGCGGCAAAAGAATTAGAAAAGAGAGGAATTTCCGTTACGGTCGTTTCTATAAATTGTTTGGATAAATTTATAGCCTTATCTAGTAGTTCTAGAAAGACTATTTTGGGAAATGCTCCAATTTTATCTATTGAAGCGGGATTATCGATGGGTTGGAGAAACTTTTTTGATGACCTTTCAAATGTTGTATCTATTGAATCCTTCGGTGCTAGTGCACCTAAGGATGATTTATATAGATACTTTAAAATTAGTAAAAATGAAATTATTAAGAAGTCTTTAAAGCTGCTATCTTAATAATTTCTTGACATTAAATTAATACTAATATAAATTTTTCTACTTATTGGAGTTGTTTATGCCAGGTATATATGTTGGAAGTAATGAAAATTTAGAGAATGCTCTTAGAAGATTTAAAAGGCAGGTAGAAAAGGGTGGAATTCTGTCTGATGCAAGAAAAAAAGAGTATTTTGAAAAGCCAAGTGAAACAAAAAAGAAGAAGCTTTTTGCAGCAAAGAAAAGGATGAATAAAAAAGTCAGAAAACCAAGATATTAAAAGAAATTAAATGTCACCTAATGATTCATACCAAGACAAAGAAGACATTCTAAGCAAAACCTCAATTAAAGAATATATAGATAAAAATTGGTCAGAGTGCAAAAAATCTGGTAGCGGATACAAAGTCTTATGCCCCTTTCATGATGATAAATCCCCATCAATGCATATAAATGATGAAAAAGGTCTATATCATTGTTTTGTTTGTAAAGCTGGCGGTAATTTAGTCCAGTTTATCAAAGAGTTTAAAAATTTAACTTATCCAGAAACTATTGAAGAAATATCTAACTTTTTTAATATTAAGATTCCAAAAAGGAACTATAAACCCGTTGGTGAAATTGGACTGGATAAAAAAATGTTCGATTTTAATAAGAAGATTTCGCTTTACTTTAAAAGATGCTTGTCAGATGAACAAGCTAATTTGAAGCCAATTAAGTATCTGAAGAGCAGAGGGTTTAGCAGTCAAGATATTGAAGAAAATTCACTAGGCTTTGCACCTGATAGTTGGGATTCTATTACAAAAATGGTTCAAGATAAAAAAGAATTGTTAAATATCGCCCTTTCTCTAGGGCTAATAATAAAGAAGGATGGGAAAGAAGATTTTTTTGATTTCTTTAGAAATAGGATTATCTTTCCTATTAAAAATCGTCAAGGTAACATCCTAGGTTTTGCAGGAAGAACAATTGGCGATGATAAAGCTAAATATATCAACTCAAAAGAGTCAGAAATTTTTTCAAAACGTAAAGTCCTATACGGACTAGGAAATTTCAATAAATTAAATGGTAGAAAGCCAAAATACATTTTCATTGTTGAGGGTTATACAGATGTATTAATGATGAACCATTTTGGACTTTATAATGTTGTTGCTACTATGGGGACAGCTTTAACATTGGAGCATGCTAACGAAATAAAGAAAATCAGTAATAAGGTTATTATTTGCTATGATTCAGATGCTGCGGGCATTGACTCATCATTTAAAAATATTGACCCTTTGTTTCAATTTGGAATTGAAATTTTCACTCTAAGACTAGAAGATGGGTTAGATCCATGCTCTTATTTAGAGAAATTTGGAATGGATAATTTTATACAAAGGGCAAAAAAATCTAATTTAATTATTGATGAGTATATAAATTATTTAAAGGATAAATTAATTGAAAAGGATTTATCCATAAACGAGGTTGTCGATAACTTTGTAAGTAAGATAAGATTTGTTCAAGATTATATTCAGAGAGATGAGTTTATAAATAAATTTTCTTCTTCATTTTCAATTTCTAAAAGAAAAATTGAAAGTATTATTGATAAAGAATTTGTAAAATCTGAAATATCTAGTCAAAAACATAATTCAAATCGATTGTTAGGTCCAGAAGATATAATTTTAAAAGTTTTTTTAGAGTTTATAGATTCTCGAGATATTGGCATCATGAATAAATGTTCAAAAATCTTTAATAATATTTTTCATAAAGAAATTATAGATATTATTAAAATTAATCCAGAAGCGGAAGCCTCAGGAGTAATAGGGAGTATTGAAGAAGATGCGACAAGTAGTATGCTTTCAGACTTGGTATTTACACCTTTTGATATTCCAAATGATAGACAGTTAAGAGGAAAGTTAATTCTTGATTGTATTAAAAGGATAGAGCTAGATTCAATAAAAGATTTGAAGCGTTTAATAAATCTCAGGCTTAGTAAAGATGCCGAGCTAACAGATAAAGATGAAAAAGAGCTACTAAATGAACTAAAAGACTTAATAGACAGGGAAAAACAGTTGCAATAGTTAACTAAAGTAAATATTTTATTTATGCACTTCTTATAAAATTGGTTAAAATTATACAGGTGCAAATGTTTAGCAAGAGTGTACTCCCCATAGCTATAGATTTTCTTCCCCATTTTGTTAATGAAATTCTGCCCAAAATTAAACTAGATAAGAAAATCAAAAAAGAATTTGAGTTAAGTATTCCTGAAAAAAAAGTTGAATCAACCGATGACCCTGTTAAAAGCTATTTGAATACCATTGCTTTTCATTCACTTCTTAAAAAATCTGAAGAAGTTGATGTTGCATCAAAGTTAAGTATTGCTAAGAATCATATATGCGATTCAATAGTATCTGATTTAGATTTATTAGAGTATTTAGGTGAAAATTATTTATCTGAGACCATTACAGAAGATCAGTTTGATTATGATATTGAAAATTCAGAATATGAAAATAAAAAAAATGATAATATAAATAGAAGGGTTTCGAATGTTTTTGAGGTTATTAAAGATGCTTTATCCAAACAAAGATTGCCTAATAAAAAAAGGAAGAACTTAAAAGAAGAACTTCTTAAAATTGAGTTTTCTTCAGAATTTCTAAAATCTTTAGTTGGATTCATAAAAAATAAAAAATATAGCCATGATTTTATATCAGAGGTTAAGAAAGCGAAGCTTAATTACGTTGTTTCTAAGAAAAAACTTGTAGAATCTAATTTGAGGCTAGTAGTTAGCATTGCTAGGCGTTACACCAACAAGGGTCTTCCTTTCTTGGATTTAATTCAGGAAGGAAATATTGGACTGATTAGAGCTGTAGAGAAGTTTGAATATGAAAGGGGCTATAAGTTCTCAACTTATGCAACTTGGTGGATTAGGCAAGCAATTACTCGTTCTTTGGCGGATCAGGCAAGAATAATTAGGATCCCTGTCCATATGACTGAGCAGATAAATAGGTTAGCATCAGCCTCCCGAACCTTGGTCCAAAAACTAGGGCGAGAGCCTACTTCTTCTGAATTAGCTGTAGAATCTAACTATGATATAAACAAAGTAGAGAAAATTTTAAGAGTAACAAAAGACCCCATAGCTCTTGATTCTCCTATCAATGATGACGAATCCTCACAAACACTTTTAGATACTGTTGGAGATGAAAAAACACCTTCTCAATACGATTCTTTTAAAAGTAATGAACTGAAAGATATGATTAATAGTTCTTTGCACAAGGTTTTAAATGAAAGGGAAAAAGATGTTATTAAAAAGAGATTTGGTATTGATGAGGACCAAGCATTTACATTAGAAGAGATTGGTAAAGAGTTTAATGTTACACGAGAAAGAATTAGACAAATTGAACTAAAAGCATTAAAAAAGTTAAAAAAACTTCGTAAATCTCCCGTCCTTAGCTATTTGGATTAAAAAATTAAGTTTAATATTGACATAAAATTTTTTTTGTATAAGATTTTAGATTCTAGGTGGCCACACTGGAGGGGGTACACCCGGTTCCATTCCGAACCCGGAAGTTAAGTCCTCAGAGGCCGATGATACTGAGACCCGTTGGTTTTGGGAAAGTAGGTAGCTGCCTAGTTAATTTTTTATGTCTGACAAATTTAAAATAGCTATTTTTTCATCAGGTAATGGTTCAAATTTTGAAGCTATTGTTAAATCCAACATTCCTAATGTTGAAGTTTCTTTCCTTTTTTGCAATATGCCTGATGCATATGTTTTAGAAAGAGCTAAAAATTTATCAATAGAATCAATCTTTTTGTCTCACAAGGATTATGATAGTAGAAAATCATTTGAATCAGAGATAATTTCTAGAATTGAAAAGTATGATGTTGAATTGATAGTACTAGCAGGATTCAAAAGAATCCTTTCACCTTTTTTTACTTCACATTATGAGAAAAAGGTAATAAATCTTCATCCCTCATTGCTGCCAGCATTTACTGGATTGCATGCACCCAGACAGGCTGTAGATTATGGAGCTAAATATAGTGGATGCACCGTTCATTATGTAGATGAAGGAATTGATACAGGACCTATTATAACTCAAGGGGTAGTTGAAATTGATGACAGTGATACAGAGGAATCTTTGATTACGAAGATACACGAAAAAGAACACGAAATATTACCTAAAGCAATTCAGCTTATATCTGAAGACAAATGTATTCTTAAAGGAAGAAGAGTCCTAATAAAAAGTTAAATATTTTTCCCTATCGCTTCTGCTATTATCCTAGCTTTAATTACCATTTCCGCGAATTTTTTAGGCTTTAATGATTGACCTCCATCACTTAATGCTATTTCTGGTTGATTGTGAACTTCTATAGCTAGTCCATCTGCACCAGCAGCAATTGCAGCATATGCGATGGGAGAAACATATTGCCAGTATCCAGTCCCATGAGCTGGATCACCGATTACAGGTAGGTGAGTTTTTTCTTTTAAAACAGGGATTGCATTTATATCAAAAGTATTTCTTGTTGCTGTTTCGAATGTCCTAATTCCTCTCTCACATAATGCAACGCTCATATTTCCCTCAGCAAGAAGATACTCGGCACAAAGTAAAAATTCATTTATTGTTGTGGACATACCTCTTTTAAGAAGTACTGGTTTTTTAGTCTTGCCCACAGCTTTAAGTAAGGCGTAATTCTGACAATTTCTGGCACCTATTTGAATCATGTCTGTATATTTACAAACCAAGTCTAAATCCTCCACATCAAGAAGCTCAGTGACAATAGGTAATCCTGATTCGTTACCCGCCTGTCTAAGCAGCTTTAGACCTTCCTCACCCATTCCTTGGAAGGTATAAGGTGATGTTCTAGGCTTGAAGGCTCCACCTCTTAATATTGTAGCACCACTTTTTTTGACGGAATCTGCAATTTGAATTATTTGATCTTCAGATTCTATAGAGCAAGGTCCAGCTATAAGTGTTAAATTCTTTCCACCAACAGTTGTATTGCCTACTTGAAATTCTGAGTCTTCATTTTTAAACTCTCTGCTTCCTAATTTATGGGGCTGTGTTATTGGAACAACAGCCTCAACTCCAGGGAGTTGCCCTAATAAGTTCATGTGCTGTTGTTTTTCTTTTTGGTCACCTACTGCGCCAACTATAGTCTTTGATTTACCTTTTACAACCTCTGGATGATATCCGTATCCTTTAACAGCCTCAACAATCTTTTCTAGTTCTTCATCAGTAGATGAAGTTTTTAAAACAACTATCATATGAACCTCCAATGCTATATAGTATTTTATGGAAAAAAGAATCTTTATCAAATTAAATAAGGAAAATTATGAGTATTAATTTTATAAAAAAGTCCATATCAGCACTTAAATGGCTAATAATAGCTCTATTAACACTAGTCTTAGGTTTATTTACAATTGTTATTTCTTTTCTTTCACCAAAAATTGCTTGTTTAACTGCCGTAAAACTTTGGGGGAAACTAATTCTATTTTTTTGTAACATTAAGCTTAATGTTGATGGAATTCAGAATCTTTCAGATAAGCCTTTAATTGTGATGTATAACCACAAAAGTTTTTTTGATATCTTTTGTTTTAGCTCCTTTATGCCATATGATTGGAGAGCTATGATGAAAAAAGAACTTTTAAGCTTTCCAGTTTTTGGCCAAGCAGTAAAGATTATGGGGCATTATTTTGTTGCTAGGGATGGTTCTTTTGAAGATAGAAGAGAAGTTGTGAAGATGTTAAAAAAAATAAAAATGGGAAGAATTGTTTTTATTGCACCCGAGGGAACTAGAAATCCAAATCCAGGTCTTTTAGAATTTAAAACTGGTGGTTTTTTTATAGCAAGAAAAACTGATACTAATATAGTGCCAATGATAATTGATGGGGCAGGGGACATACTCGATAAAGGGTCCTTAAATATTTACCCAGGGACTGTCAACATTAAATTCTTAGATGAGATTGATGTTGGATCTTATGATTCCAATAAAGATGGAATTGAAAATCTAAGATTAGATACTCAAAAAATATTTAATGATAATATTTAGACTATTTCTTTAAAAGCTTCATAGAGTATATTGGCTTATTATTTTTCTTATAAAATTCTTGAAATTTTGTTGATGGGAGAAATGAGTCAATATAGCTTTTAGTATCATCTTTGATGAAATTAGAATTGTTTACATTAACTTTTATATATTTAAAATAATTGATATCATCGGTTTTTATATACACGTTACCTTTTCTTTTTAATTTTCTATGAAGTAGCTGAATAAAATCACTATTAAGTAATCGGTTTTTATGATGCTTGTCTTTGGGCCAAGGGTCAGGATTATTTATAAAGATTTTATTTATAGATTTATCAGGAAGAGCTTTATCTATAAAAATTGTTGCATCTGAAATCACAAATTCTAAATTCGAAAGATTCAAAGCCCTAGCTTTTTTTAGGCATTTTAATATCCTTCCATATTTAATTTCTATCCCTATGAATTTCTTCTTAGGGTATTGATAGGCAAGTCTAGATATAAACTCACCTTCACCGCATCCAATATCTAGTATCACATTATAATTTTTTAGAGAATCAGAAAATTTTATTGATGTATAATTTATTAAGTATTTATACAATTCTTTAATTTTTAATTTCATTTATAACTTTATTTATTGATTCTTCTATAATAATATCACTAATCTCAATAGAATGTTTTCCTTTATTTTTATATATATTTCCAATATTTTTTGGAATTGAAAAAGTAATATTATTTGTACTATTTTTTTTATCCAGCCTCATAAATGAAATAAGTTTCTTAGTATTTGTTTTATTTATTTTTAAACTTAGCAAGTTGTATCGGAATAATATTCTCTTAATTTCTTCATATTCTTCATCTGTTATTTTATTGATATTCTGTGATATTTTTGATTCAATTAGCATACCTAAACCTATACAATCTCCATGAGCTTCTTTGTAATTGAATAGTCTTTCAATGGCATGTCCAACTGTATGACCAAAATTAAGAATCATTCTTTTATCGCCTTCTCTAAAGTCAGATTTTATAGTTTTTATTTTAATTTGCATGCAAGTTTTTATTATCCTTTGGATTATAGATTTATTATTAGATAAAAGATTAGTATTTATAGTCTTTAATGTTTTAAATAGCTGTTTATTGTCAATAATAGAGTATTTTATAATTTCAGCCATTCCTTGTCTTATTTCCTTACTAGGTAGGGATGATAAAAAGTTTAAATCTATCAATATTTCTTTTGGATTATAAAAAGTTCCTATTAAGTTTTTTCCATACTTATTATCTATAGCAGTCTTGCCCCCTATAGAACTATCAACAATTGATACAAGTGTAGTTGGTATATGAATTAAATCGATACCTCTCATGAATGTAGAGGCTGTGAATCCAACTAGATCTCCAATAACACCTCCACCAACTCCAATTATAACACTTTTTCTATTGAAATTATTTTCAAGTAGATTTTCTTCAATATAATTTTTTACCAGAATTGACTTACTCTTTTCACCTGGCCTTATCAAAATATTTAATACATCTTTATTTTTTAAAGTTCCACTATAAATGCTCCATATATTTTTATCGGTCACTATAGCGACTTTCTTATATTTTTTACTTAAAGATTTAATGGATTCTTTAATTTTATTTGTAAATCTAATGTTATAGGAGCTCTTATCTTCTAAGTGTTCAACTTTCATTTAATTAATAACTTATCAAAGATGTGATATTATCGCAATTTAATTTTTCTCTTCCCTTTAATTTTTCTAATTCAATAACAAAAGAAATTGAGCTAATTGTACATTGAAAATTTTGAATTAATTCCTCTATTGCCTCTATTGTCCCCCCCGTTGCCAGCAAATCATCAATAATACATACTTTATCTCCAGGCTTAATTGAGTCAGTATGAATTTGAAAAGTATCAGTCCCATACTCAAGTTGGTAATCAATATCGAAAGTTTTGTAAGGCAACTTACCTTTCTTTCTTACAGGGACAAGATTCTTATTCAAATTATAGCAAACCGCAGAAGCAAATATAAAACCTCTTGATTCAGGTGCAACAATAGTTGTTACATCTTTTGGTATATTTCTTGAGATTTCATTAACAACAAAGGTGAATGCTTTATAGTCTCCTAATAAAGGTGTTATATCTTTATATAAGATTCCATCCTTTGGAAAGTTTGGGATGTCTCTAATATATTTTTTTATATCCATTTTATAATTAAATATATAATTAAAACTAGTATTAAGCCAATTGATATATAAAAAATTTCCTTACTTTTTAACATTTTATCAAATTGATTTTCAAATATTTTGGCAAGATATCCGACTAATGCAAATCTTAACCCTCTCCCAATAATAGATCCTAAAAGAAAAGGAATAAAGTCGACATTTAAAACTCCTGCTGTAATACAAAAAAGCTTAAAGGGTAAAGGTGTAAATCCAGATGTTATCATCAATAAAAAAGTACCACCATTGAACTTATTTCTTATAATTTCAATTTTATCCAAGTTATCTGAGATTATTGATAAATTATTTTTTATGCCAAAATTAACTATTTCTTCGCCAAGATAGTAACCAATACACCCACCTACAACTGAGCAAATAAGGCATGCAAAAACAAGATTAATTATTCTCTTGTAGGATTGCTTTATACATAGCAAGCCCAAGAATGGATCTGGAGGAATTATAAAAAAAACTGCTTCAGTAAAAGAAACAATAGACATTATGAGAGAACCCTTAGGCCCTTGGCAAAGCTTTAAGATGTATTGATATAATTTATCCATCATATCTTTAGTTTTAATCTCTTAGTGTCAGTATAGTTTGTAATTAACGGAGTGATTGAAATAAATTTATTTCTAATTGCGAAGATATCAGTTCCTGGTTTCGCATTATAGGTTAAGTCACTTCCACCTATCCAATAATACTCATTACCACGTGGGTCTTTTTTGGGAACAATACTTTGACCATAAGCTCTTGCTCCTTGCTTAGTCATTTTTATTCCTTTAATTTCGCTGATACCTATATTTGGATAATTAATGTTTAAGAAGAACGATTTTAATTTAATTGCATAAATTTTTTTCAGAATCTTTTCAAAGGCTAAACAGCAATCCTTATACTTTGGGTTTTTTTTATTGGCAATTGAAATAGCTATTGAGCTCACCCCATGTAAGTATCCCTCACGTGCCGCAGCGACAGTTCCAGAGTAATTTATGTCGTCACCAATATTTGCTCCATCGTTTATACCTGATACAACCAAGTCAAAAGCTTTTTTTCCAATCTTTGAGTTGATTGCAAAATTAACACAATCTGCGGGCAGTCCCGTGAGAGCAAATTTATTTTTTTCAACTTCCTTAACTCTTAAGGGTGTATTTAGACTAATCGAGTGACTCTTTGTGCTCTGGTTATACTCAGGAGCAACTATTGTTGTTTCACCAAAATTTGAAAGTAGATTATATAAATTACCAAGACCTTCTGCATTTATTCCATCATCATTAGTTAAAAGAATTTTCATGTATACATCTTAACCAATTTTAATTGAATATACCTAACTTTATATTCAAATTTTTTAACTATTAACCGCAAGTAGATTCTTTAATCTATCCCTTATTTTTTTTAGTTTTTCAACCGTTTCAATTTGGCTACTAAGTTTATTGTGTAATTTTTGATTAATATTATCTTTGCTACTTAAAATATTTATATTTTTTAAATATTTATCAATTGTAATAATTATTTCAATTGAATCTTTGTGATATAGCTTATGGGTTGAATTCGGAGTTTCTCGAAGTTGAGAGTTTAATTCTTTATATTTTTTTGTCCAATACCTTATTTTGGTGCTCGTGATTCCAGTTAACTCTTCAAGCTCACTAATTTTAAAGAAAAGTTTTTCTTTATTCATCTTCTATAACTCACAAAAAAAATAAAAGAATAAGTATTTAATGTCAATTTTGTTTGATTCTAAAAGTTTTTCTATGAAATGGGCTTGGACCATATTTCTTCAATGAGTCTATATGTTCCTGGGTCCCATATCCCTTATTTTTTTCTAATCTGTAATACGGATAGATTCTAGAGATTTTTTTTAAGATAAAATCTCTGGTGAATTTTGCTATAATTGATGCAGCAGCTATCGATTTACAGGTCTTATCACCTTTGATAATACATATCTCCTTCAATCCAGTGCCAATATTTTGATTTCCATCTATTAGTAGAGTAGTGGGCCTAGCATTTAAATTTTTTACGGCCCTTTTCATCGCAAGCTTAGTTGCATTTAAAATATTAATTTCGTCAATTTCCTCATTACTCGAATAACCTAAAGCAAATACGGAATTATTAATTAATAGTTCTAAAACTTTAGATATTCTTTTATTCTCAGATAGCATTTTTGAATCATTTAATTCAATATTTTTAATTATTGAATCAAGCTGAAAAGCACATGCAACAACTGGACCAACTAAAGAACCTCTTCCAACCTCATCAATACCAACAGTTAATTCTTCCTTTAATAACAGCTCACTTTCAATTTTTGCAAATTTTCTCATTTATCAAGCTTGTTTTCTTTGACAATATGTTTCTCTAACTCAGTGGAAAGAATTAAGGATTTCTCTTCATCCAAGCAACATAGCGGAAGTCTCAGTGAGTTTTTACATAATCCTAACCTACTCATTGCATATTTAATCGGAATAGGATTTGTATCAATAAAAAGAAGTTTATTAATCTCTAATAAATCTAAATTGATTTTTTCTGCATTATTGGTGTTTCCATCAATATAAGCATTGAACATTGAGGAGCATTTATTAGGTAGTAAGTTTGATGTGACAGATATATAACCCGCCCCCCCAAGCTCTAGAATTGATAGATTTAATGAATCTTCTCCTGAGAGCACTATAAACTTATCACTACATGATGATTTTATCCCTTTAACCATTTCTATATCACCAGAGGCTTCTTTAATTCCAATAATATTTTTATTTTCTTGTTCAAGGTTAGCTATAGTTTCAACTGTTAAATTTACAACGGATCTCCCAGGAATATTATAAAGAATCAAAGGTAGAGATGTATTTTTTGCAATTTCAGAAAAGTGATTAAATAGTCCAGACTGATTTGGTTTATTATAATATGGAACCACTTGCAAAGTTGCATCAGCCCCCGCTTTTTCAGCATTTTCAGTCATTTTTATTGCTTCATAAGTTGAGTTTGAGCCCGTACCGGCAATAACAGGGACTTTATTTTTAGTTACATCAATAGCAATTTTTATAACTTCTTGATGTTCTTCATGACTTAGTGTTGGTGACTCACCAGTTGTACCACACGGAACTAAACCATGGACACCATTTTTAATTTGCCTTAATATTAAGCTTTCAAAAGCCGATTCATCAATTTTCCCATCAGAATCAAATGGGGTTATTAAAGCGGTTATGCATCCTTTAATTTTAGACATTTATTAAATATAGTACTATAAAATTACTTTTTCTGTAAACATTCTGCGATTTGCACAGCATTTAATGCTGCCCCTTTCCTTATTTGATCACCGACTACCCATAATGATAATCCGTGTTTAACTGAGTAATCTTTTCTTAATCTTCCTATTAAACAATTATCTTTATTTGACGAATCTAAAGGAGTAGGATATTCCATCGGATCATTAATATTTATATTTTTTATCCCAGCAAAGCCGTTTAAAGCTTTTCTAGCTTTTGCCAAAGGTACATCTTTATTGAATTCTATATTTAAACTGATACTATGCGATCTAACAATAGGAACTCTTACTGTTGTCGCAGAAATAAGAATTTTATTGTCAGATAGTATTTTTCTAGATTCATTATGTAATTTCATTTCCTCTTCCGAGTATAAATTTCTTGTTATACCTCCTATCTTAGGGATAGCATTAAAAGCAATTCTTCTTTCAAAAACACTATTTCTAGCTTTTCTTTTTCCATTTAAAAATCTTTTAGTTTCTGAAATTAACTCAGTAATTCCTACATTTCCTGCTCCTGAGACCGATTGAAAACTTGTAGCAACAATTCTCTTGATGGAAGATAGTTCATGTAATGGTTTTATCGCCATTAGAGAAATAATTGTAGTGCAATTAGGATTAGCAATTATTTTAGATTTATATTTTTTTAAATCATTTGAGTTAATTTCTGGTATGATCAAGGAATTATCTTTATTTAGTCTGAAGGCTGAACTATTATCTATAACATAGCAATTATTTGATGCTGCTATAGGCGCATACTTTTTACTGACACTGGAACCTGCTGAAAAGAAAACAATATCAAAATCCTTTAAAGAAGACTTTCTTAGCTGTCTAATTTTAATAGATTCTTTTTTATACAAGATTGATTTACCTGCTGACCTACTGGATCCAAAACAGACTAAGCTGGAAACTTTGAATTTCCTTTCTTGTAAAATTTTAATAATTTCTAATCCTACGGCTCCACTTGCACCTACAATAGCAATTCTCATAATTCAAACTCGCTTATTTTTTTAATATTAGATAGTTCAGAACTATCAACCTTTGTATTAATCCATGTTGATAATATTTCTTTAATTTCATCATCTTTAACGCTCATTACACCTATTCCTAGTACATTTGCGTCATTCCATTTTCTAGCACCTTCCGCAACTAGTTTATTATTACAAAGAGCAGCTCTAATTCCTTTAAATTTATTAGCTACTATGGTTACTCCTGTTCCAGTATGACAGAAGAGAATTCCATAATCAGATTTTTTTTCTTGAATATCTTTAGAAACCTTTTTTGCTACTCCAACCCAATCAAGCCCATCCCCAGCCAAACTTCCGTATTCATTGAATGAGTATTTATTTTCAATCAGGTACTCTTTTGCAATGCTAACACATTTTGATTTATTATCAGCACCGATTGAAAAACGAATTTTCTTTTTCATGGCTTTTTTTAAAACCTCTTTTATTTTATATTACTTTAAATATTATCTAATAGGAATTATAGATGTCTAATATGAATATTAAAGTTAAAAAGGTTTTAAAGTTAGCATGCTTGGAAGCTGGGAAAATAATATTAAAAAATTATGGAAAAAAAAAGAATGTTAAATCAAAAGGAAATAATGATTGGGTTACAAATCAAGATATAATTATTGAGAAGAAAATTATTCAGATAATAAAAAGAACTTTTCCTGATTCGTCTTTTATTGGGGAAGAAACTGGATTCTCGAATGCTAGTTCAAATATTACATGGGTTATTGACCCAATAGATGGAACAAATAATTATATCCATGATTATCCTTTTTTCTGTACATCTATTGGCGTATTAATTAATAATAAAATACAATATGGTGCTATATACGATTCTTTAAGAGATGAATTTTTCTATGCCAGTAAAAAAAGAGGGTCTTATTTGAATGGTAAGAGAATTTACGTAAGTAATATTAAGAATTTATCAGATTCATTGCTATGTACAGGTTTTATAACGTCAAAAAAATCATATGCTAAGAATAATATTAGTAATTTTAGGAAATTAGTTTTTAAAGCTAGATCGATTAGAAGAGATGGGTCGGCTGCTTTAGACCTTGCATATGTTGCATGCGGGAGGTTTGATGGGTTTTGGGAGTTAGGTTTAAACAGCTGGGATACTTCGGCTGGAGTATTATTGGTTGAGGAAGCCGGAGGAAAAGTTATTAATTCTGTTGGTAGAAGATTTGATATTTTAAAGAACAAGAGTTTAATTTCTGGTAATAAGCATATTGTTAAGAAGCTTTTATCTGAAATAAAGGCTGATGAGATATAGAAAGTTACATATAGTTTTTAATTATTGATTTATTACTTTTCATGATTTCCTTAGGGGTCCCACTAGCAAGAATTTTTCCACCTTTTATTCCCCCACCTGGACCAATATCGACAATATAATCAGCGATTCTAATTAAATCTAAATTATGCTCTATAATAAGAACAGTATTTCCTTGCTCCACAAGTAGTTCAAAAGTCTGAACAAGATTTTTTAAATCATCAACATGAAGTCCAATTGATGGCTCATCTAATATATAGAGCACATTGTTTGAACCTTTAGATAATAAGGATTTTGCTATTTTAATTCTTTGAGATTCACCTCCTGATAATGTATTTGTTGGCTGTCCTAAAGTAAGGTATCCCAACCCTACTGAAGATAATATCTCTAGTTTTTTTATGATTTTTTTATCAGACTCAAAGAAAATCATTGCTTCATCTATTGTCATATCCAGTATTTGATTAATATTTTTATTATTCAACTTTACTTCTAGGATATTCTCTTTAAATCTTTTACCGTTACATGTATCACAAATTACTTCTAGGTCAGATAGAAATTGCATTTCAATAATTTTTTTCCCTTCCCCTTTACAGTCATCACATCTTCCACCATCAGTATTAAAGGAAAAATCTCCAGGCTTTAGTTTTTGAGATTGCGCCTCTTTGGTTTTTGCCATTTTAATTCTTATCTCATCGTATATCTTCAGGAAACTTGCAGGGTTTGACCTGGAACTCGTTCCTACAGTATCTTGACTTATCATTATTAGCTCATCAATTTTAGATAAACCTGAGATAGATTCAACATCTCCAGGATTAGGGTATATTTGTCCGAATTCCTTGCAAGCATTACCAAAAAAACAATCTTTAATGAGAGTACTTTTTCCTGATCCTGATACCCCTGTTATGCATGTAATAGAGTGTAGCGGAAATTCAAAGCTTATATCTTTAATATTATTTTTTGTAGCCTTTTTAATTTTAATCTTTTCACTAGATATCTTAATACAATGACTTTTTTTTATTTTAAACTCATTATTTAAATATTTTGATGTTATTGAATTCGAATTATTTTTAAGTGATGCATAGTCACCACAATGAACAAGCTCACCGCCATATTTACCAGATTTAGGGCCAAGCTCTATAATCCAATCTGCTTTAGATATTATCCCCAAATCATGTTCGATTAAAATGACAGTATTATCAAGATTTCTAAGATCAACTATAGTCTTATATAAATTTTCAATATCTTTGGCATGAAGACCTATAGATGGTTCGTCAAGAACATAAAGAGTATCTGTAAGCTCAGATCCGAGTTGTTGGGAAAGATTTACTCTTTGAATCTCGCCTCCAGAAAGAGTTTTTCCAAGTCTATCCAAAGTTAGATATTCCAATCCAACTTCAATTAAAAATCTTAGTCTCATTTTACATTGTTTTAATGGCTCCTTAATAATTTGTTGTGTAGATTTATTAACTTTTAATTCATGAAAAAATTCTTGAAGTTTTTCTATACTTAAATTACAAAGTTGATTGATTGTATATCCTTGAAGTTGAACTTTAGACGCAAGTTTATTAATTCTTGAGCCTTCACATTCAGCGCATATTGTTGGAGACCTGTATTTGCTTAATAAGACTCTAACATGCATCTTATAGGATTTTCTTTCAAGTCTTTTAAAGAGCCCCCTAATGCCTTTATACTTTATATCTCCTGTTAATATTAAATTTTGCTTTTTTTCAGGTATGTTGTGGAATGGTAAATCTGTATTGATTTTATTTCTTGAGCAAAATTCCAAGAACTTTCTTTTTTCATAACTTAGAGACGGTCTTTCAAGTATAGATATGGCACCCTCATCAATTGATGACTTACTATTCTGAACTATTAATTCTAAATCCGGAGTTAATATATTTCCAAAACCTTTGCACTCAGAGCATGCTCCATTTGGAGTATTGAATGAGAAATTATTTGGCGATGGTTTCTTAAACTCTTTTAAGCATGTTGGACAACTGAGCTCTTTTTTATAGTTTGCGGCTAAACTTATTTCCTTATTGTAAATCTTGATTTTATTCGAAAGGGAAAATGAAAGCTCTAACGATTCTATAATTCGAGAAAAATTTGATTCTTTAATTATAACTTTATCAATCACTGGGGTGAAATAATTTAAATCAAGGTTCTCATTATTAATTTCCTGTATTTTATTTTCAACTATTATTTCATATATTCCCATTTTTCTAAAATCTTTTGGTTCTATTGATTTAATATTTTCAATGCATATTAAAATTTCTTTGTTCTTAAAGTTTTTTATCAAATTATTGTATATACCCTCTGTATCTAGAGTCGAACATTTTTCATTACATTCTGGGCAATATACCTCACCGATTCTACTAAATATTACTCTCATGTAATCGTATATTTCAGTTAAAGTGCCTACAGTTGATCTAGAGTTTTTTATAGTATTCCTACTTTCAATACATATCGATGGTGGAATACCTTCAAGTGAAATTACCTCGGGTTTTTCTATTCTTTCTAGAAATTGTCTTGCGTATGTAGACAATGATTCAAGGTATCTTCTTCTACTTTCCGCATGTATTGTATCAATAGCAAGAGATGATTTACCTGAACCAGACAATCCGGTTACAACACATAAGCTGTACCAAGGAATACTGCATTTAATTTTTTTTAAATTATTTGATGATGCACCATCAATAGAAATAAGCTTTTGCATATAAGTATAATAGTAACTATTTTTTTACATTCCTTGAAATTTTTTACATTTTAAGTAGTCTGAAAGTAGACCATGACACCAACTAATTTAATAGATAATGAAGTTTCATCTTTAATAAATGATGAAATAAAAAGACAAGAATTTGAGCTTCAAATGATTGCTTCTGAGAATTACGCAAGTCAAGCGGTAATGGAAGTTATGGGTTCAGTTTTGACAAATAAATATGCTGAAGGATATCCTGGAAAGCGATATTACGGAGGTTGTCAATTTGTTGATATTGCTGAAGAGCTTGCAATTAAAAGAGCAAAGAAACTTTTTGGTGCAGAAGCTGTAAATGTTCAACCACACTCAGGTGCTCAAGCAAATATGGCCGTTTTCTTAGGTTTCTTGGAGCCTGGAGATACAGTTTTAGGAATGAGTCTTGATCATGGGGGACATTTATCCCATGGATCAAAGGTTAATTTCTCAGGCAGAATTTATAACTCTATTTCATATGGTGTGGATGAAAAGACTTTTTTGATTGACTATGATCAGATAGAAGAATTGGCAATTAAGAATAAACCAAAAATTATTATTGCTGGCTGGAGTTCTTATCCCAGAGATTTAGACTATAAAAGGTTTAGAGAGATAGCTGATAAGTCTGGCTCACTTCTTTTAGCAGATATAGCTCACCCGTCTGGCTTAATCGCTGCAGGTTTATATTCCAATCCTATACCTTTTTGTGATTTTGTTACTACTACAACACATAAGACATTAAGGGGTCCAAGGGGTGGAATGATTATGACCAAAGAGGAACATCTTAAAATTATTAATAGCAGAGTTTTTCCTGGAACACAGGGTGGGCCTTTGATGAATACTATTGCTGCAAAAGCGGTGGCCTTTAATGAAGCTCTAAGTGACTCATTTAAGGATTATCAAAAACAAGTCTTAGCTAATTCAAGACTACTAGCTAAGATTCTTATTGATAAAGGATTTAATTGTATTACAGGCGGAACTGATACTCATCTTGTATTACTTGACCTTAGAGGTTCAGGCGTTACGGGTAAAGAAGGGGAAGCAGCTTTGGCTTCTGCCGGTATAACTACGAATAAGAATGCCATTCCATTTGACCCATTACCTCCTTCAGTAGCTTCAGGGATTAGAATAGGTACACCTGGAATTACTACCCGTGGCATGAAAGAGGATGAAGTTAGGCAAATTGGTGAATTGATTTCTAAAGTTCTATTGAATTATGACAACGAAGCCCTATTAGAAACTTGCAAAAAAGAGGTTAATGACTTATGCGTAAGATTTCCTATTTATACAAATTTATTATAGTTTCGTTGACAATTATTACCAATTTTTATGATAGAATCAGATTATGAGCAACGAAGAACCAGAATGCTGTACAATTGAGAATACTAAGGTAATTGACTCTAGACAGGGATCAGATTCAAGTATAAGAAGAAGAAGAGAATGCCTAACATGCTCTAAACGTTTTACTACATATGAGAGAGTTGAGGATTATGAGCTATTAGTATTAAAGAAAAACGGAACTATTCAAGAATTTAATAAGACTAAAATTATTGATGGTATGCTGATGGCGTGTCAGAAAAGGAATATATCAATTGATCAAATTGAGAATGTTGTTAGATTAATTGAGAAAGAGTTAACTGAGTCATCAAGAAGAGAGATAACTTCAAGCGAGATTGGAGATCTTGTAATAAAATACCTTTATGAAATTGATAAGGTTGCCTATATTAGATTTGCTTCTGTTTATAGATCATTTAATGATTTGGAAGAATTTTCAACAGAATTGAATTCTTTAATAAAGAAGATTTAAATGATAATTGATTCACATGCTCATTTGTATAGCTTCGATAATATTGACAGTGTTATATCTGAGGCGGAAAATAATAGAGTTGATACAATTATTTCTATCTCAACCGATTTAGAATCATCACAAATGAATATTCAAATATCTGAAAAATACAATAATGTTTATTGTGCTGTTGGAATTCATCCATGTGATGTTGAAAAACATAAAATTTCTGATTTATCTCAAATAGAAAAACTCTCGGAGAACAAGGTAAATTTAGCAATTGGTGAAATAGGGCTGGATTTCTACCATTCTACTGACAAAAAAGAGCTTCAATACGAGTTTTTAGATCTGCAAATTGATTTAGCACAAAGAAAGAAGCTACCTTTTGTAATACATGCAAGAGACTGCTACGAGGAACTTATTAGTTTTTTAAGCTCTAAGGAAATAAGTTCAGATTTTGTTGTTCATTGCTTCACTGGTGACAAAGTAATTGCTAAAAAACTATTAGATTTAAACTCTTATATTTCTTTCACAGGAATTATAACTTTTAAGAAATCAGATGAATTAAGAAAGGTTGCGGAATATATACCAAACAATAAACTTATGATAGAAACCGATTCCCCTTATCTGTCGCCGCATCCAAAAAGAGGTAAAACTAATTACCCAAAGAATCTTGTCTATATTGCAGAATCTATTTCTTCCTTGAAAAATATAGATTATGAAACTTTTTGTAACACTTTGAGGGAAAATACTGTTAAATTTTATAGATTATGAAAAAACCTAATGTTGGAATAACAATCGGGGACTATAATGGTATCGGCCCAGAAGTTACATTGAAGGCCCTAAAAAATAATAAAATTCTTAAAAGTTGCAACATTTTTTTGATTACTGATAAAGAAATTATAGATTCCCTAAAGATACCAATTGACAAGAAGGTAAACCTACACCTCAGTAAAAATAAAATTATACTAAAACACGGGAATCCAACAATACATTCGGGTAGAGCTTCTTTAGACTACATATCTGAGGGAATTGATTTAATTAAAAATAACAAAATAGATTGTTTAGTTACTGCACCCATAAGTAAGACTGCTATTTCATTGGCAGGGTCAAAGTTCAAAGGTCATACGGATTTATTACAAAAAGCTTTTAAAAGAAATGAAGTAGTTATGAGTTTTTTTTCTAAGAAATTTAATGTTTCACTCGCCACTATTCATATACCAGTGAAAAAAATTTCTAAATCTTTAACTAAAGAACTGATAATAAACCAAGTTAAAATAATTAATGATTTCCTTAAAGTCTTCTTGAAAAGTAAAAAGCCTAGAATTGGAATTTGTGGTTTAAATCCTCATGCATCAGAAGATGGAAATATAGGAGATGAAGATTTAACTATTATTTCGCCTGCGGTTAAGTTTTTGCAAGATTCTAATATTGATATAAAAGGCCCACTTCCTGCCGATACTGTATTTGTAAAAAGTACCAGAAATAAATTTGATATAATTCATGCAATATATCATGATCAAGGCTTAGTTCCATTTAAAATGATTGCTTTTGATACGGGAGTCAATGTTACTTTAAATTTACCTTTTGTTAGAACATCCCCTGACCACGGGACGGGATACGATATTGCAGGGATGAATAAAGCATCCTCATCAAGCATGGAGGAGGCGATATTGTTAGCTGTCAAGATTTATAAATCATTTCATTTATAGAAACACTTTCCTAGGTTTGCCAGCTGATTCTTGTTCGCCAACAATTCCTTCTCTTTCCATCATTTCAATTATATTTGCAGCTCTGTTATATCCTATTTTAAGACGCCTCTGAATCATTGAAATAGAAGCAAGCTTTGTTTGCTTAACAATATCTAGTGCTTCATTATACAGAGCATCCTTTTCATAATTTATACTAGATTGTGCTTCCTCTTCTTCATCATATGCTTTTGTTATATCTGAATTATAATCTGGTGGTGCTTGTTCCTTAAGGTAGCTTGAAATATTATTTCTTTCTTTATCTGAAATTATAGATCCTTGAATACGAATTAAATTATTCGGTGGTTGTAATAAAAGCATATCCCCCTTTCCTAGAAGTTCCTCAGCTCCGGATGCATCTAAAATTATTCTTGAATCAATTTTTGATGAAACTGCAAAGGATATTCTAGCTGGGAAGTTAGCTTTTATTAGACCGGCAACTACATCTGCGGATGGTCTTTGACTTGCAACAATAAGATGAATTCCTGCAGCTCTTGCCATTTGAGATAATCTAGTGATTGATTCTTTAATTTCATTTGGTGCAACAAACATAAGATCTGCTAACTCATCTATTATGATTACTATGAAAGGTAAATTTTCGGTTTCAGTATCAATTTTCTTATTATATGAATCAATATCTCTTACACCTATGTCAGATAATAATTTATATCTAGTTTCCATTTCTTTTACTGCCCATTTTAATGCTGCAGAAGCTTTTTTAGGATTTGTTACAACAGGATGCAGTAAATGAGGTATGTCTTCATATCCTGACAACTCCAGCATTTTAGGATCAATCATTATGAATTTAAGTTCTTTCGGCGTTGCTTTATATAGCATGCTTGTAATTATGCTATGAAGGAAAACGCTTTTCCCAGAACCAGTTGTGCCAGCTATCATAAGATGTGGGGCGGTTTTTAGATCTGTGAAAAGAGGAATACCAGAAATATCTTTTCCCAATGATAAGTTTATTGGGCTTGGACTTTTTTTAAATTGATCTTTAGACAAAAGTTCCTTTAAATAAACGGTTTCTCGTAAATCATTTGGAACTTCAATCCCAATCACATCTTTTCCTGGAATAGGTGCAATTATTCTAATTCTAGTAGCCTTTAGAGCCATTGCTAAATCATCGGATAGTGATGATATCTTATTTATTTTAGTCCCTGCTTCGGGTCTGTATTCATAAAGTGTAATTACAGGGCCAGGTTTTATCTCTGTTATCTGGCCGTTAATTCCAAAGTTTTCAAGCTTTTCCTCTATTCTCTTAGCTTTATCTAAAGCCTTCTCCTTGTCATAACTTATTGGCTGGTCTTTTGGTTCATCTAGTAAATCAAGATTTGGAAGAATAAAGTTGCTGTATTTTTTACCTTCCCTATTTGAAAGATTTTTTGGACTAATTTTATCTTCTTCCTTAGGATCAGGTTGAATATCTATAACAGGATTACTTTCTAGGGTTTCTTCAATATTAATTTTGATTTCATCATTGGGTTTCTCTTTAATATTTATAGCTTTTTTATTATTAGATTTTTTTAAAAATATACTTTTAATTAAATTAATAAATTTATTAAAAAGTTTTGATATTAATTCTTTATTTAGTTGTTGTATGGAGAAGAAAAGAATGAATAAGTAAAATAAAGTTGTTCCCAGATAGCCAGTAATTTGCTTAACTAAAAAAGCCGTGATTTTGCTAGGAATAAATCCAATAAATTTATATTCTGCAATTGAGAACAGCTCTTTAAATATTTTAAATAAGCCCCCAGTCGCAATAGTGATTAATAAAACAAAGAAGATTTTTTTAGAAATTTCCTTATTCTCGTTATTTGTTAGAAATCTTGCCGAAGCTATAAAACCGGATATTGAAATAATTAAACCTGGCGTTCCAAAGTAATAGTAGAACTTATCTGCGATTAAGAATCCAAAGTTACCAATTAGTGATCCAGTATTAGAGAGCTCTAAAAGATTGACTGCAATTCCTAGAGTTAAGATAAGTGAAACTATTATTCCTAAAAGAGCAAAGAAATATTTAAAGAAAACTTTAGTAAGATTTAGTAATTTTTCCTTTGATTTCAACATTTATACTCATTTATGAAAATAGCGAAATGCTAAAAATAAGTCAACCTTTAATTTTGGAATTAGGTGATTTAAGAGTTAGAATATTTTTAAATATATGTACAATCTAATAAGACCATTGATTTTTCAATTTAATCCAGAGCAAGCTCATAATATTGGTGTCTTTTTAATTAAAAATGGTTTTTTTAATTTTTACAGGTCTGAAATAGACAAAAAACTTGCTGTTAAAGTTGCTGACATTAACTTTCCTTCACCACTGGGTTTGGCGGCTGGATTTGATAAAAATGCTGAAATGTTTCATGAGTTTTATAAAATTGCATTTGGTTTTGTGGAAACCGGAACAGTAACACCGAGGCCCCAAGATGGAAACCCAAAGCCAAGGATTTTTCGACTGCAAGAAGATATGGCACTTATCAATAAATTAGGGTTCAATAATGTAGGATTAGACTCCTTTGTTTCTAATATTATAAGCAATAAGCCAAATGAATCTTCACAAAAGATTGGGGCAAATTTAGGACCGAACAAGGATTCAGACAATAGGATAGAAGATTATATAGAAGGATTGAAAAGAGTATCAAGCATAGTTGATTATATTACGATTAATATTTCATCACCAAATACTCCAGACTTAAGAGATTTTGAAAATTCCAATATAACAGAACTTCTTGGTGAGATAAGTAGAAATAGATTGAATAGTATTCCTATTTTTATTAAAATTTCTCCTGATATCGAAGACAAAAGGATTGGGTTTATTATTGAATCGTGCGTTAAGCATGGCTTAGATGGATTAATAATTAGTAATACTTCAAAGGAGAGAAGTTTTGGATTAAAATCAAAAAATATAGATAAAGATGGTGGGCTTTCCGGGAATCCTATTCTGAATAAATCAAATCAGAAATTATCTTATGCTTATGGTATTGCGAAAGATTCACTGCCACTAATTGGGGTAGGGGGGATATCCTCAGGAGCAGACGCTTACAAAAAGATTAAGCTTGGGGCAAGTTTAGTTCAAATCTATACTTCTTTGGTTTATCAAGGACCATCCTTAGTTAGAAAAATTAATGATGATTTGGTTGACCTTATGAGAATCGATGGAGTTAAATCACTTTCTGAAATAGTAGGAACAGGGAAGGTAAGTTTTAAGTAATAGTTTCACCATTATCAATTTTAAAGCATTCCCCAGAAATTATATTTGATTGAATTAAGAGAGAAACAACATTTAATATTCTATCAATTCCATGTTTAGATTCATATGATTTGTCGTAAAGCTTATTTGCTTTATTAATAGGCTCTAGTATTTTCCCTGGGGCAATTGAATTTACTTGTATATTTGGTGTTAATTCTAAGGACATCGATTTGGTTAAGGTTTCCAGGCCACCTTTTGAGACGCAGTAATGACTATATCCTTTCCAAGTTTTCACAACACCTATTGAGTCTGTTATGTTGATTATCTTCCCATATTTTCTTTTCAACATACCGACTGATATAAGTTGGGATAAAAGAAAAGGGGCCTTTAGATTAACTTCTATCATTTCATCAAAGTCTTTTTCACTTATTTTATGAAATTTCTTTTCTTTAAAAATTGACGCATTATTTATTAAAATATCAACCTTTCCATACAATGCTTCAACTTTTTTTACGAATTCTTTAATCTCGTCAGTCTTAGAAAAGTTAAATTTTATTGATTTAGCATTGATTCCATTTTTTTTAAGTTTATTTATAAGATCTAATACTTCTTTATAAGAATTATTATAATGGAGAATAAATTGAAAATTTTTGCTATTTTTGCTAAGTCCTAAAACTATTTCACGGCCTATTCTTTTCCCTGACCCTGTAACGAGAATAACTTTTTTTATATTTCTCATAGAATTTTGAATTTAGTTTCCTCAAAAAACAAAGAGTCTTTATTGTTCTTATCTATTTTGGGCATAAAAGCTTTTACTTCATTAAATTTATTTTGCTTGATTGAATATATTAATGCGCACATATCAATTTGACAGTAAGCATTATCAGTTGATGAGGCATATGAATCTTCATCAGGATGAGAGTGATAAACTCCTAAAAGAGAAATACTTTTTTTTTTCGCAGCTTCTTCTGCTTTAACGAAGTCTAATGGATTAATATTAAACATCCTTTTTGGATTAACCTCATTGATATTTTTGACTGGAAATATTTCTGTTATGGAGTATGTTGTAATCAATCCATCAGCGGCCCTATCTACTTCTCCCAAAAGATATCCGCATACCTCATATGGAAATCCATCCTTACATATTTTTATAAGTCTTTGATTTAGCTCATTTGGTATAGTTACCACCATACACCACCACTTAGATATCTATAACCTCCATCTGGTATCACACAGACGATATTTGCTGCATCAGATTCTCTAAGTATTTCTAATGCAGATAGGACAACAGCACCACCAGAGTGACCTACGAACATTCCCTCCAACTGCATTAATTTTTCCATTATTAAGTATGACTTTTCAGTATTTGCGTTATATAAAATATCAAGCTCTTCTTCGTTATATATCCCTGGAACAATTGACGAAGGTATATGCTTTAGGCCTTCTAGTCCATGAAGTGGCTCGTCTGGCTGAACACCAACTATTTTTATTTTTTCATTCATAGATTTCAAATATCTTCCTGTCCCCATTACAGTTCCACTAGTACCAATTCCACTAATTAGATGTGTAATCTCACCATTTGTTTGATCCCAAATTTCTGGACCAGTTGTTTGATAGTGCGCTAACGGATTTGCTATATTATTATATTGGTCGGGCATAAAATATTTATCTGGAAAATTTCTCGCTAGCTTTCTAGCCTCTAAAATTGCCCCATCAGATCCTTCAAATGGACTTGAATAAATTATTTTTGCACCATAAGCTTCTAAAGTTTTTTTTCTTTCAATATTTATATTTTCAGGTGTTACAAGTTCAACTTTGAAACCAAGAGCCGAACCTATCATTGCATATGCGATAGCAGTGTTGCCGGATGATGAATCCATAATGGTTTTTTCTTTAGTCAGGCTACCTTTTTTTATACCTTCTTTAATCATAGATAAAGCTGCTCTATCTTTGATGGAACCACCAGGATTAAACCACTCAGCTTTAATGTATATTTTTTTGTCAGACGATAGTTCGGAGAATTGATTTAGTTTAATCAGTGGAGTATTACCAATTAAATCAATAATTGAATCAATCTTATTCAAATTTTCTGCCTTAAGATTCATCGTATTAATTTAACATAAAATAAAATTTTGATTTGATTAATTATGTGAGATTTTTAATTATAGATTTAAAGATTCCTTTTCCGTCCAGACCGCCTAATAAGTTCTCTGAGACTCTTTCTGGGTGTGGCATCATACCCATAACATTTCCTTTTTTATTCGATATAGCTGCAATATTCATAAAAGAGCCATTGGGATTAGAACTATCATCAATTAAACCTTTGTCATCACTATACTGAAAGATTATTTGGTTATTTTTCTTTAAGTTTTTTATTTCTGATTTCTTTACAAAAAAGTTACCCTCAGCGTGAGCGATAGGTATTTTAAGGGTTTCATTTAATTTATATTCGGAAGTAAATACAGAATCATTATTCATTGTTTTTAGGTATACATCCTTGCATATGAAGTTTAATGATTTATTTCTAAGGAGAACACCAGGTAATAATTCTAATTCAGTCAGTATTTGAAATCCATTACAAATACCTAAAACCAATCCTCCTTTTTCTGCATACTCTTTTATTCTTAAGCTTATATTACTTTGAGCAGCAATTGCGCCTGTCCTTAAATAGTCTCCATAAGAAAAACCTCCAGGAACTATAACGCAGTCTATATTTTTTAAGGTTTTTGTATCATGCCATATATATCTACAATTTTGTTTTAATACATAACTCAAAACATGGAAACAATCTTGTTCACAGTTAGAACCTGGGAATTGTATTATACCAAAGTTAATTTTTCGCATTTTCTATTTTAATTTTATATTTTTCAATAATTTCGTTTACAAGGAATTTTTCGCAAAGATCTTTAACTGTATTTTTTGCGGTCGAATTATTGTTAGATTCTAAAGTAAATTCTATTTTTTTACCTACACGAAAATTATTAGCCTGATAATTTGGATTATTTTTCAATATTAATTCTATTGCTTCACCTTGTGGGTCGAGAACGCTGTCTATTGGCATAATATCTATTGTTATTTTAAATTTTCTCATTATGTCTATTCAATGTGGCCTATAATTTTATTCAACTCTTCAAGGCTACTGAATTCAATCTCTATTTTCCCTTTAGTTGAAGTACCTTTTACATTAATTTTTGAACCAAGTTTAGTTTCCAGTATTTTTATAATATTTTCAATATAAATATCTTTTTTAACTTTGTCTGATTTAACCTCAGACTTGCTATTCTTGCTAAGTTTCTCTACTTGTCTTACGCTCAACTCTTTTTCGATTATGCTCTGTGCAATCTCAAGCAAGTTGGCGTCCTCTTTAAACGATAATAATGCTATTCCATGCCCGCGAGATATTTTTTCTTCAGCTATAAGCTTTTGTACTTTATCAGGTAAATCAAGAACTCTAAGTATATTGACTATTCTAGTTCTTTTTTTACCTGTAATATCGATTATCTTTTCTTGAGAGAAATTATATTTTTCAATAAGTTCTTTTATAGCTAAAGCTTCTTCTATTGGATTTAAATCTTGCCTTTGGACATTCTCCATAATTGCAAGTTCAAATGTTTTTTCATTATTAGCCTCAAATAAGATTATGGGAACTTTAGTCAATCCTGCTAGTTGTGCTGCTCTCCATCTTCTTTCGCCAGCTATGATTTCATATTTATTATTATCCACTTCTCTTACAGCAATTGGTTGAAGTATCCCGTTGATTTTAATAGACTCAGCTAAGTCATTCAGGAGCTCACTGTTAAAAGCTTTTCTGGGTTGGTTTTTATTTGGCAATATATCTGTTAGGTAAGCTTCTGTTTTTGTAATTTCCTGATTTTTATTAATAAAGTTTGTTTCATTTGATCTGATTAGTGAACCTAAACCTTTACCTAACGATTTTTTCAATAAAAGTTCCTCCGTTTCTTGATATCAATTCTTTTGATAATTCAAGATAACTAGTTGCACCTAGACAAGAATGATCATAATCAAAAATGCACTTACCAAAACTAGGTGATTCAGCTAGTTTAACATTTTTAGGAATCAATGTTTTTAAAACCTTATCCTTAAAAAATTCTTTAACTTCTGATGCAACTGTTTTACAAATATTATTTCTAGTGTCATACATTGTTAGTAATAGGCCCTCAATTTCTAGCGATGGATTTAGTCTATTTATTATAAGCTCTATGGTTTTGTTTAATTGAGCGAGTCCTTCCATTGCGAAAAACTCACATTGGACAGGAATGAGAAGTGAGTCTGCAGCCGTAAATGCATTAATCGTTAAAAGACTTAGTGAAGGGGGGCAGTCTATCAATATAAAATCATATCCATCAATATTATCTATTATAGCTTTTTTCAAAATCCATTCACGATCCTCAATTCCTGAAAGTTCAATATCAGCTCCTGATAAATCACCGACCGATGGGGAAAGAGTAATTTTTTTGTTTTCTTTTAACTCAATGGTCTTAAAACTTTCTTTTAAATCTATTTCATTTAGTAAGACGTTATATATGGATTTAGTAATCAAAGATTTATCTATTCCAAAACCACTGGTTGAGTTACCTTGGGGATCTAAATCTAATATTAGTATTTTTTTGCCTAGAAGGCTTAATCCAGCAGCCAAATTTATAACAGTAGTAGTTTTTCCAACACCACCTTTCTGATTAACTATAGCAATTGTTTTAGGCATTTAATCTATTATATATCTTAATTTTTACTTTATAAAAAAATATATTTCATATACCTTGACAATTAGCTTTATTAATATAGATTAATAGCTCCGGCTTTAGCTGGATGATGTTTGAAAATTTATTAGAAGATACGTGTGAGTTTTTTAAATATCACGTTTTTTACGTGATATCGAGTCAATAATATTAACAAAATCTTTTTATATGAAGAGTTTGATCCTGGCTCAGAATGAACGTTGGCGGCACGCCTAACACATGCAAGTCGAGCGAAGAACTAGTTTACTAGTTACTGAGCGGCGAACGGGTGAGTAATACTTGGATAATCTGCCACTAGGATTGGGATAACCTCAGGAAACTGAGACTAATACCAAATATGACCACAGTCTTTACGAAGACAGTGGTAAAATGTTTTTTCGCCTAGTGATGAGTCCAAGTCGCATCAGGTTGTTGGTAAGGTAATGGCTTACCAAGCCTATGACGCGTAGCAGGTCTTAGCGGATGATCTGCCACATGGGGACTGAGATACGGCCCTGACTCCTACGGGAGGCAGCAGTGAGGAATATTGGACAATGGACGAAAGTCTGATCCAGCGATGCCGCGTGAAGGATGAAGGCCCTAGGGTTGTAAACTTCTGTCAGCAGGGAAGATAATGACGGTACCTGCAGAGGAAGCCCCGGCTAACTCCGTGCCAGCAGCCGCGGTAATACGGAGGGGGCAAA
>Ga0114933_10000156_pt1 | contig 81508 bp, 92 predicted proteins | sample 4SBtaG_FD_89691 | JGI IMG/M metagenome (GOLD analysis project Ga0114933, IMG submission 89691) | Deep subsurface microbial communities from Kolumbo volcano to uncover new lineages of life (NeLLi) - 4SBTROV12_W25 metaG | ecosystem: Environmental > Aquatic > Marine > Volcanic | place: Kolumbo...
GAGGCACCTGAAGCTGCTGCTGAGGAAGAGGCCCCGGCTGTTGAAGAGGCACCTGAAGCTGCTGCTGAGGAAGAGGCCCCGGCTGTTGAAGAGGCACCTGAAGCTGCTGCTGAGGAAGAGGCCCCGGCTGTTGAAGAGGCACCTGAAGCTGCTGCTGAGGAAGAGGAGAAGAAATGATACAACCTCAAACTCGATTAAACGTAGCAGATAATTCTGGAGCTAAGCAAATTATGTGTTTCAACATACCTGGTGGAACACGAAGGCGATATGCTCGGGTCGGGGATATCATTGTAGCCTCGGTTAAAGTAGCTCAGCCAAACAGTGGTGTGAAAAAAGGTGAAGTTGTGCGCGCAGTTGTTGTTCGGACAAGCGCGGTAACTAAACGGCAAGATGGCTCAACTATAAGATTCGATGACAATGCTGCAGTGATTTTAGGATCTGCAGAGGGCAGCAATGCTCAGAACCCTCGTGGGTCTCGCATTTTTGGCCCAGTCGCTCGTGAATTACGAGAGCGTAATTTTATGCGTATAGTTTCCCTTGCCCCGGAGGTGCTCTAGTGGCTTCACGTTTAAGAAAAGATGATGAGGTTTTGGTGATAGCCGGCCGGGACAAAGGTAAAAAAGGTAAAATCCAGCGGACGATTTCTGGAAAAGATCAAGTCCTTGTAGAAGGTGTGAACATGGTAAAACGCCACCTTCGTGCAGGTGCAGAAGGCGCTAGGCAAGCAGGGATTATCGATAAAGAAATGCCAATTCAGACTTCTAAGCTTATGCCGATTTGCCCATCATGTTCGAAGCCTACCCGAATTGGGTACCAGATTTTAAAAGATGGGACTAAGTCACGCATGTGTAAGAAATGTGAAGGGATGTTCAGTTGACGACAGATTCTAACGAAAACAACCAAATAGAGGAACCGGCAAAGCAGCCAGCTAAGCGAAAGCCTAAGGCTGATTCCAGCGCTGCGGGTAAATCCCCTGCTCGTGCTACTACCAGAGCGAAGAATACGGTAAGTGCTGCTGAAAAAACTACAGCCACTGAACCCGCTGTAACTCCGTCTCGTAAAACTGCTACTAAAAGAGCAAAGACTAAAATCGACAGTGCTCCTCAACCTCGATTAATGCAAAAATACCGCGATGAAATTCGCCCTCGATTGATTGAGGAATTTGGTTACTCGAGCATGATGCAAGCTCCGAGGATCACGAAGATTGTAGTTAACGTTGGACTAGGAGAGGCATTGACTAGCAACCGTGCTATTGAGACTGTCCCTGGACACATAGCTGCAATAACTGGTCAAAAACCTGTAGTTACGAAAGCCAAAACATCAATAGCCGGGTTCAAGTTAAGAGAAGGGCAGTCTATAGGAGTAATGGTGACGCTCCGAGGTCGCCGGATGTATGAATTTCTTGATCGCATGTTATTCACAGCCTTGCCCCGTATCAGAGATTTTCGTGGTGTGAAGAGAAATGCCTTTGATGGAAGAGGCAATTATTCTCTCGGATTTAGAGAACAAATTGTGTGGCCTGAAATTGATTATGGTTCGGTTGACAGAGTAAGAGGCTTTCAGGTGGTTATTACTACAACGGCAAAAACTGATGCTGAAGGATTTAGATTACTCGAATTATGCGGGATGCCTTTTGCACGCAATTAGAAGTAAAGTAGGACATTGAAAAGTGGCAAAAAAAAGTAAAATAGCTAAATGGAAACGTACACCGCCCTTTAAGGTTAGGCTTATGAATAGATGTAATCGATGCAGTCGTCCCAAAGCCTACAATCGTTTTACTGGGTTATGCAGAATTTGTTTTAGGGAGATGGCTTTGACAGGTCAACTTCCTGGAATTAGAAAGGCTAGTTGGTAGGGGATAATTTATGACAATGACGGATCCTATATCGGACATGTTGACTCGAATTAGAAATGCTCATCTAGTAGGGCATCCTGATGTCGATTTACCTTCTTCTAAAGTTAAAGTATCAATTGCTGGGATTTTAAAAGCTGAAGGCTTTATTAAAGATTACAACGTTGTGAAGCAGCAGCCTCAGGATGTTTTAACCCTCCAATTGCGTTATTCAGAGAGCCAACGTCCTGCTATCGCAGGATTAAAAAGAGTGAGTAAGCCTGGGTTAAGAGTGCATGTCCAGACTAAACAGGTTCCAAGGGCTTTTGGGGGCGTAGGAATTTCGATTATCTCCACCTCCCAAGGGATTATGACAGGTAAAGATGCTTACCATCGCGGTATCGGTGGCGAGTTAATGGCATACGTTTGGTAGGAGTTATCAGTGTCTCGAATCGGAAATAAACCAATAAATATACCTTCCGGAGTATCAGTTGAGAGAATTGGTGCTGAGGTTGTGGTCAAAGGGTCAAAAGGTGAGCTTCGGCAAATGATTGACTCTGAGATTGTTGTGCGTCAAGAGAACGAAACTATAGTGATAGAACGCGCTTCGGATGAAAGAGAACAGCGTGCTTTGCATGGTTTAACTCGCGCGCTGATTGCCAATATGGTTACTGGAGTCCATGACGGATTCACTCGCACATTGGAGCTTGTTGGTTACAGGCTTCAGGCTCAGGGTAAATCGGTTAATTTGCAACTAGGATTTAGTCACCCCGTAATTGTAGAACCAATGGAGGGAGTGGCTTTTGAAGTTGAAGGAAATAACAGGCTTCATATTAGCGGGATAGATAAGCAAATTGTTGGAGAGCAAGCAGCTAGGATTCGTAGCCTTCGACCGCCTGATGCGTACAAGGGTAAGGGAGTGCGTTATGCAGGAGAACAAGTGCGCCTAAAACCTGGTAAGTCTGCTGCTAAGAGGGCTTAAATATGGCAAAACTAAAAACAAATTGGGCTGCTCGAATTGTTCGTCATAAAAGATTGCGTCAATCTTTGAGCGGGACTACGGATCGACCAAGGTTGAATGTGTTTCGTAGCTCAAAATTTACCTATGCGCAAATTATTGATGACCAGCAGGGGCATACTTTGGTTTCAGCTAGCTCTCGCGAACTACCTGTAGATTCTCAAGCGAAGACCGACGCTGCGAGGGAAGTTGGGCGGTTGTTAGCAGAAAGAGCAACTTCCACAGGAATAAAGTCGGTTGTCTTTGATAGAGGCGGTTATCGCTACCATGGACGGGTAAAAGCTCTTGCTGATGGTGCCCGGGAAAAAGGACTAGAGTTTTAATTTATGGTATCAACGGAACGAACAAATGAAGATCAATTAGAACTACAAGAAAAAGTAGTTCAAATACGTCGCGTAGCAAAAGTCGTTAAAGGAGGGAGGAACCTTACCTTTAATGCGATGGTGGTGGTAGGCGATGGCGAAGGAAGTGTAGGTGCTGGCCTTGGGAAAGGTAAAGCAGTTCCTGACGCTGTCCGCCAAGGCGTCACTATTGCTAAGAAAGAAATGGTGACAGTTCCCTTAAAAGGTTCGACAATTCCTCATGCGGTTACCACTAAATTTAGAGCTTCAAAAGTTTTGTTACGCCCTGCTAGGCCTGGTGCAGGAATCAAGGCTGGAGGTGCGGTACGTGCAGTGATGGAAGCAGTTGGAATCAAAGATGTAGTAGGCAAAGCATTAGGGAGTCGAAACCCCATAAACATTGTGAAAGCCACTCTGCAGGGTTTGAGTCAATTGCAAAGTAGTGATACAAGGGAAGCCCAGTCTTCTGGTCGGGCTATTTTACCTCCTGCTCCGGATAGGCGCTTACCTTTAAGAAGGGAAATGAGTTCACGGAGAGACAGAGAGGATCGTGAGAAGAAAGAGCCTAATCCAGCTGATCAGGCTACCGAAGAAGTCAATCAGGTCAAGCCTGAGGTCATAGAGGAATAGGAATGGCTAAGTTACGCATTAAACTCGTCCGTAGCCAGATAGGCTCGGATCAAGGTCAGAGGCGCACTGTCAAGGCCTTAGGACTCAATCGTCTGAACGGCGAGGTTGAGCATGACGATACCCCAACCATAAGGGGGATGGTGCATAAAGTCAGGCATTTAGTAAGCGTTAGAGCTGGAGAGGAAAATTAGTTATGCAAGTGCACAATGTGAGATCAGCTCAAAACCGAACTAAGCGTAAAAGGGTTGGACGTGGAGACGCCAGCCGAGGTACCTATTCTGGTAAGGGAATGAAAGGGCAGAAGGCTCGATCTGGAGGTGGTGTTCGCCCTGGTTTTGAGGGTGGACAGAACCCAATGATAAAAGGATTGCCTCGTTTGAGAGGATTTAAAAACCCATTTCGTACGGAATACCAAGTTGTCAATGTTGATCGGCTAAACGCGTTACCTGCAGAAATTAATGAACTATCGCCTGCTACTTTGGAGTCCTTGCGAATAATAAGGCACGCTGATAAGCCTGTAAAAATTCTTGGATTTGGTGAAATCAGTCGCCCAATCTCAATTTCGGGTGTCCAAGTTTCAGGAACTGCTAGAGCAAAGATTGAATCTGCTGGCGGATCGGTACAGGAGGGGTAGTTTTTGAGAGCTGGTCAAACTGGAACTAATGGACCTGTTGGTCGACCTGCTTTAATTCAGGCAATGATCGACGCTTTTCGAGCACCGGACCTTAGGGCCCGGATTCTTTTCGTATTAGGGATGTTAATCATTTTTAGATTACTAGCTCATGTCCCAGTTCCCGGGGTTGATAGGACTGCGCTAGGTAATTTATTTCAAAGTAATTCAATGATCCCATTTTTTGATCTCTTCAGCGGTGGAGGGCTTAGAAATATGAGCATTGCTGCTCTGGGCGTATTCCCTTATATAACTTCGTCAATTGTGATCCAGATACTAACTCCTGTTTTGCCTCAGCTACAAGCACTTGCGAGAGAGGGTGATAGCGGCAGGCAACGAATTAACCAAATAACCCATTGGATTACAGTTCCTATTGCCTTCTTTTCAGGTTACGGGCAGCTTTTATTATTCTCTAGAGCTGGTGTTTTCACCTTTCCTGTAAGTTTCTTTGGCCCTGGGGCATTTGAAACTCTTACAATAGTTATTAGCTTTGTAGGTGGAACCATGCTTCTTGTTTGGATGGGAGAACTTATTACAGAAAGAGGTATCGGCAACGGGATATCTCTTATTATTTTCGCTGGGATTGTGTCAGGTCTTCCGATGATGTTGGGCCAAGGATTTCAAGCCAGAGATAACTCAGGCGGATTATTGCTCACTGCAGTAATTGGATTGGGTTTAATTTATTTTATTGTTGTGTTTAATGAGGCTCAACGACGTATTCCGGTTCAATACGGTAGAAGTGTATTTCGCGGAGGGCGGATGTATCGGCAGTCTGGAGCTACTCATTTACCTCTACGTGTTAATTCCGCGGGTATGATTCCCTTAATCTTTGCTTTTAGCATAATGGTCCTACCTGGGACTATTGCAAATTTCGTCTATAACCCTTCTAGTTCTGGATTTATCTCAACCTTTGCGGGTTTTATAGTCTCTGTATTTGCCCCAACTTCAGTATGGTATTGGATCGCAGTGTTCCTGCTTGTTGTACTTTTTACATTTTTTTATACGTTGATAGTATTTCAGCAGCAGCAACTCGCAGAGAATTTACAAAAAAATGGGGGCTTCATCCCAGGCATTAGACCAGGTGTCCCGACACAGCAATACCTTAATAGAGTGATATTGCGAATTACATGGGGAGGGGCTCTCTTTCTAGGTCTAGTTGCGATAATGCCATACTTTTTTACTCAGATTACGGGAATTAAAGCACTTACTTTAAGTAGCACAAGCTTGCTTATTATGGTTTCGGTAGCTTTGGATTTCATGCGTCAACTTGAAGCACAATTGCTCATGCGCAATTATGAAGGATTCATAAAATGAGCAAGCGCGTCATTCTTTTAGGCCCACCTGGGGCGGGCAAAGGGACCCAAGCACTCATTATAGCGAACACCGCAGGAGTGGCTCACATTGCTTCCGGAGATCTTTTCCGTAAGCATCTTGGTGAAGGTACAGAGCTTGGAATTTTAGCGAAAGAATATATGGCCAAAGGGGAATTGGTCCCTGATGACTTAACTATTCGCATGGTTCTGGAACGCATGAATGAGGACGATGCTTCAGATGGATACGTACTTGATGGGTTTCCTCGGACGGTTGAGCAGGCTGAAGCATTGGATGATGCTTTGCTGAGCCAAGGCCAAGAAATTGATAAAGCTCCGCTAATTGAGGTTGGCAAAGAAGAATTGATTCGTAGATTATCCGGAAGATGGATATGCACCGACTGTCAGACTCCATACCATCAAGTATTTAATCCGTCAAAATTAGCGGGTAAATGTGATCTATGCTCAGGAGATTTATACCAGCGAGAAGATGATAGAGCCGAAGTTGTTGAGGCAAGGTTAGACACATATGACATACAGACAACACCATTGATAGGGTATTACCAATCTCAAGGTAAATTAGTACGTATCAATGGAGAGCAAGAGGTAGACCTTGTCACGTCGGATTTAGGAAATGCAATTACTTTAAGTGATGGCTTTTCGTAATGACTAATGTGGAGTAAAATAGGCGTTTGATGGAAATGAATTCAAAAACGGTTTTTTTGAAAAGCCTAAATAGAGGCCTTACTTCAGGCCGCTCGTCAAATGGCATTACGGTCAAAACCTCTTTAGAACTAGATCGTATGATCGATGCTGGTCGTATAACGGGTGAAGTCCTGACAGTCTTGCGGGATTCTATTTGTGCAGGAATGACGACTTACGAGCTTGATCAAATTGCGGAGAAAGAAATTCGTTCACGTGGTGCGATTCCAGCTTTCAAAGGGTACCGGGGATTTCCTGGAACCCTTTGCGTTTCTGTTAATGAAGAAATTGTCCATGGGATCCCAGGCAGCAGGGTCATAGCTGATGGTGATGTAATAGGACTTGATTTAGGTGCGATCGTGGATGGGTTATACGGAGATTCCGCTATCACGGTAGCCGTCGGCGAACAGAATGTTGCTACATTAGATCAAATTGAGACTGGCAGAGCGGCATTATTTGCTGGGATAGAACAAGTTCGTTCGGGGAATCGTATAGGTGATATCTCTAATGCGATTGAGAATGAGATTTGTAAGCGAGGCAATTTCGGGATTGTTAGAGAATATGTGGGACACGGAATTGGCCGTAGATTACATGAGGATCCATCTGTTCCAAATTTTGGACCTACAGATAGAGGGCCAATACTCAGGCCAGGTATGGCAATTGCGATAGAGCCGATGATTAATTTTGGCGGAGATGAAACTAAGGTTTTGGATGATGATTGGACAGTAGTAACTGCAGACGGTTCAATATCTGTTCATTTTGAGCACACAATTATAGTTACTGAAGGCAAACCAATTATTACAACTAAGGTGGATTAGGGGATGAAATTGCCGAATGGCTAAAAAGGAATCTATAGAAGTTGAGGCTACAGTCCTTGAAGCACTGCCTAATGCTAGTTTCAGAGCGGAATTAGCTAATGGCCATGAAGTACTAGCTCATGTATCTGGGAAAATGCGAATGCATTTTATCCGTGTTCTTCCAGGTGACCGAGTGTTGGTTGAGTTATCTCCGTACGATTTAACGCGCGGTAGGATAACTTACAGGTTCAAATAAACAGGAGTTTGATGTGAAGGTTAGGGCGTCAATAAAACCAAGATGTGATAAGTGCCGTTTGATTCGAAGGAATCGAATAATTCGTATTATTTGTACGAATCCACGGCATAATCAGAAGCAGGGGTAAGATAAATGGCACGTGTTGCAAATGTAGACATTCCCGATAATAAGCGTATTGAAATCGCTCTACGTAGTATTCATGGGATTGGACCCGTGGCTGCGGTAAAGATCACAGCGCGAGCGGGATTGTTAGGTAATCCTCGTGTTCGAGATGTATCCGATGAGGATTTGACAAAAATTCGAGAGATAGTCGATCAAGAATACATGGTTGAGGGTGATCTTCGCAGAGAAGTTCAAGACAACATAAGGCGTCTAATCGATATTGGTGCATACAGAGGAATCAGGCATCGCCGTGGACTCCCGGTGCATGGGCAGCGTACAAAAACTAACTCGCGTACTAAACGCAGTGGTCGTAAGGCTATTGCGAATAAGAAACGCATAATGAAGTAGGGGGGACACCTTGGCTAGGGCCAATAGAACAAGAACTCGAAGGCGTGAACGTAAGTTTGTGCCTCGTGGCAAAGTATTCATTACCGCCACGTTTAATAATACTCTAGTGTCGTTGACGGACCCCGAGGGTAACGTTGTTGCTTGGGGATCAGCTGGAGGAGTGGGATTTAAAGGAGCTCGTAAAGGAACGGCATTTGCTGCTCAAAGAGTTTCTGAAACTGCTGCCAAGAAGGCAATGGAAAATGGGTTACGGCAAGTCGAAGTTTATGTCAAAGGCCCTGGTGCTGGACGTGAATCTGCAGTTCGAGCTCTTCAAGGTGCAGGACTAACCGTGACTAGTATTAGAGATGTTACACCCATACCACATAATGGATGCCGTCCACCTAAACGGCGCAGGACATAGAGAGATAATATGGCAAGATATACAGGACCAGTATGTCGGCAATGCCGACGATCAGGGGAAAAACTTTTTTTGAAAGGTGAAAGGTGTTTTACGCCCAAATGTAGCGTAGAGAAACGACGGAAGACACCTGGAGACCAACAGCCTCGCAGGCGGCGTGCTTCTGATTGGGCCATTCAATTACGAGAAAAACAAAAGGCTCGTCAATCGTATGGTGTTCTCGAGCGCCAATTCCGAAAATATTTTGGTGATGCAATTCGATTACCAGGTGCAACTGGTGACAATTTACTTCAGTTGTTAGAACGGCGATTGGATAATGTTACCTATCGAGTAGGATTTGCGGACTCTCGTGCTCAAGCACGACAAAGAGTACTTCACGGTCACTTCACCGTTAATGGTAAGAAAGTGAATATACCTTCTTACAGGGTTAAAGCAGGTGAGGTTGTTGCTTGGAAGCCAAATAGCAAAGATAAGCAATTTGCACAGGATGTTATAAGGACTGTTGGCCAACGTCCCGTGCCTGAGTGGATTTCGCTTGATAAAGGCGAAATGACAGCGAAAGTCAATCGAGTTCCAGAAGCGTCAGATATTGACTCTAGATTGGAGACTCGAATGGTAGTGGAGTTTTATTCCCGTTAACAAGACCTCTTGAGGTGCACTCGTTTCGACTAGTGCTGAAGGATGTGATTTAAAGATGTTGGAATTTGTTTATGATGAGCCAAATGAAGCTGCAGTTGATGCGGCACCCGTTCCGCAAGCAAGCGTGCGTGTTCACGAGACTACAGATACCTATGGGGTTTTTACGATAGAGCCTTTGCCGCGTGGGTATGGAGTTACACTTGGGAATCCAATTCGGCGTGTATTACTTAGCTCTATTGAAGGCGTAGCAATTAACTGGGTGCGCATAGAGGGTGTTGAGCATGAATATTCGACTATTCCAAATGTAAAAGAAGATGTTGTTGATATTCTTCTTAGCATAAAGTCTATCAATTTACGCTCCAGCACTGATCGCCCTGGAAAGCTTCGACTGGAGGTTACAGGTCCAGGCCAAATAACAGCCGGTGATATTATGTCGTCGTCTGATTTTGAAGTTGTTAATCCTGAAATGCATATAGCCACATTGGATGGCGATAACTCCAAGCTAGTTATAGAAATGAATATTGAGCGTGGTGTTGGCTACGAGCCTGCTGCCTCTGGTGAAGGCTTACCCATAGGGGTCCTGCCGGTGGATGCAATTTACACCCCTGTTCGGAAGGTTAATTTCACTGTTGAATCTACTAGAGTAGGGCAGCACACAGATTACGAGCGGTTAAATTTCGAAATTTGGACAAATGGTGCTATTGCGCCAGTGGATGCAATTAATCAGGCTGGCCGCGAGCTAGTTGAGCATTTCTTCAGATTCTCTACTGCTTCTGAAAAAGAACAGCAAGAAGGTGATAGACCCACTTGGGCCTCTGCAATTCCCGCCTCTCAGTACAATTTGACTGTTGAGAGTTTGAATTTGACAGCACGAACGCTGAATTGTTTAAAACGAGCACAGATAAATAAAGTGGGCGAAGTTCTGGAGAAAACTAGAGATGAATTGCTTAGGATAAGGAATTTTGGAGAGAAATCATTGACTGAGCTTGATGAAAGATTACGTGAATTAGGAATAGATCACCCTGACTTTAGTGTTAATGGGGATCTCGATTCAGAAGTTGTGTTGGAAGCTGAGGTAAGTGGAGAGTAAATATGCGTCATCGAGTATCAGGCCGAACCTTAGGCCGTAGAACAGAACATCGAGAGTCGATGTTATACAACTTAGTCTCGCAATTAATTAAGCATGAGCGTGTAACGACAACAGAAGCGAAAGCTCGTGAAGTTAAAGCGATTGCGGAAAAGATCATTAGTAAAGGCCGAGAGGAAAACTTGCATAGTCGCAGGCAAGCTTTGGCTGTCCTTCCAGATAAGGACTCTGTTGAAAAACTATTTGATGAAATAGGGCCGCGCTACGCTGACCGTCCTGGTGGCTATACCAGAATGGTTAAATTGATGCCTCGAAAAGGCGACGCAGCTCCTATGGCATTACTGGAGTTAGTATAGGAGTTTATGACGAGGCGGATTGCTTTAGTCATTGAATACGACGGAACAAATTTTTCAGGCTTCCAAAGGCAGAAAAATGCTTCGTCAATACAGGGGGAAATAGAAAACGCAATAGAATCGCTTACCCGAAGAGAAACCATTTTGAGGGGCGCTGGTAGGACAGATGCTGGTGTTCATGCTACGGGTCAAGTTGCAGCTTTTGATACTGAGAGTGTACTTCCTATCCCGCAGATAGTTTCAGGATTAAACAACTATTTATGTGAGGATATAGCTATTAAGAGTGCTTACGAGGTTTCTGGGTTATTTGACCCTAGGAGAGATGCTTTAAGCAGGGTATACAGGTATAGGCTTTTAGAAAGCGAGCATAGGTCTCCTTTTCGTAAAGATTTTACTCAGTTAGTGAGGATTGGATTAAATACAAACAAAATGCAGTCTGCAGCGGCAACTTTACTAGGGACACATGACTTTCGGGCATTCAGTGGCAGTCAACCAGCAGGAAAGTCATATACGAGGCTTTTAAGCCGAATAGACATTTGGCGTAACAACGATGAAATTGCGGTTGAATTTGAAGGAAACGCGTTTTTGCCTCAGCAGATTAGAAGGACAGTTGCGGCTTTGGTTGACGTGGGGTATTCAAAGACAACAATAGAAAAATTTGAGCAAATGCTTACAAGCGGAATTCAAGGTGCGGCGCAGAAAGTTTTCCCCGCTCGAGGATTAACGCTTAGGGAAGTGAAATACACGGGACTCCCGTGGAGGGAAAATGCAATTACAACGAATAACTAGACATACTAAACCAACAGATCGTACTGAGAAATGGCATCTTATTGATGCCGATGGTGAACGTATAGGTCGCTTAGCTACTAAGGTTGCAAGTATTCTGCAGGGAAAGAACAGGGCTGATTATAGCCGCCACCAACTTAGTGAAGACTATGTAATAGTGGTAAACGCGTCAAAAATTGGAACCTCAGGCAATAAATTAACTCAGAAAGTTTACTACCGACATTCAGGATACCTTGGAGGCCTTCGAACAAGAACGCTTGAAGAAATGCTTGGTAAATTCCCTGAGCGAGTTGTTGAGCTTTCGGTTAAAGGGATGCTTCCACGCAACAGGCTTGGTAGGAAGATGTTACGTAGATTAAAAGTATATTCGGGTAATACTCATCCTCATGATGCTCAATTGAGAATGGGTACATCAGCTACTAAGAAGATTGCAAATAATAAAGAAACGATTCTTGAGCAGGTACAAGAACCAGATATTTCTGCGGATAAGCCTGTAACGAACACAAAATCTGACGGTGCCAAGAAAACTTCTGCTTCACGTGGTAAAGCTTCGACTTCTCCTACTAAACGTGCTGTAGCGACTTCTTCGACCCGCCGCCGCGCCGCAAATAGTAAAGCGAAGGATGGAGAAAGTAAGTAATGACAACTCAACAAAGTTACTACTATGGTACTGGAAAACGTAAATCTGCTATTGCTAGGGTCCGCCTATACCCTGGTGGGACTGGCGCTATGGTGATTAACGGAAAAACTTTAGAAGAAGCCTTGCCCTGGTTAGATTGGCAGAAACGTGCATCTCAACCATTTGATAGTATTCCTGCAGCAAGCAATAGGTTTAATGTAGTAGCTAAAATTGAGGGTGGTGGAATTTCTTCTTGGGCAGATGCATTGAGGCATGGAATATCGAGAGCGCTACTTGTTGCAGACCCCAGTTTGAAGTCTGAGTTACGGAAAAATGGGTTCCTTACGCGTGACTCTAGGATTAAAGAGAGTAAGAAATACGGACTTAAACGAGCTCGTCGTGCCCCTCAATACACCAAGAGGTAATACCTCGAAGTTAAAGTGAAATGAGCGAACGCATCTCATGAAGAATCCCTGCTACTCTGCTAGGGCTATCTGCTTCTGCGTATATCCTAACAAGAGGCTCTGTTCCTGAGGGTCTAATTAATCCCCAGTACCCATTTTCAAGAGAAAATAATAGCCCATCAGTCAGCTCTTTTCTTTGGATTTTAAGACCTGCAAGAGAAGACGGAGAAGACTCTTGAACTTCAACTAAATTAATTTTTGCTGAAGGGTTGAAATAATCAATATCTAGCCTGTTGTAATAGTGATCCCCAACTTCAGAGTGCAAATGTTGAACCAACTCTGAAACTTTCATACCTGTTTGCGCCATTAGCTCGAGGAACAACAACCCGCTTAGTAGCCCGTCTCTTTCAGGTATGTTACCTCGGAATGCGTAACCTCCGCTTTCTTCTCCAGCTGCAATTGCATCTGTTGCCATCATTGCGGGTCCAAGGAACTTGAATCCCACCGGAGTGGTGATCACGGTACTTCCATACTTTTCCGCTAATTTGTTAATCATGTTACTTTGGGTAATTGAGCGAATTATGGTGCCTGTAAGACTTTTGTTTACAAGCTGATGCAGACATAGCAATGAAAAGATGGTGAGAGTATCAATATATTCCCCATTTTCATCTAATATACCTAACCGATCAGCATCGCCATCGTTTGCAATTGCAACTTCGTACCCACCTTTCTTAAGAAGCTCAACTGCAGGATGCAAATTTGATTCAATTGGTTCTGGTTGCTTCATATTCGGGAAAATAGGATTTTGTTCCTCACGGATTTCTGTAATTTGTGTTTTGCCACCTTCAAGAAGAGATCTTAGATACCCTGCTCCCGCACCATGCATTGAATCGACCAGCACGCTGAGACCTGATTCACGGATTAATTGTAAGTTTACGGCTTGAGATAAATTTGATAGGTAGGAACTACGCAGATCAACTAATTTTGCTGGAATCGACTTTTGTTTTTTACCCATAAGGGGATTGAGAGCCTTAGGATTTTCAATCAGCAACTCTATCTCGGCTATAACTTCTGGAGGAGCGCTACCACCGAATGAAGGTTTGAATTTCAATCCATTCCATTCCCATGAATTATGGCTGGCAGTTATAACTACTCCTGCCCCCGCTTGTTTTTGGATAATGTTGTAACTCACTGCTGGAGTTGGCACGATGCTGTCTGAGATGAGTGCTTCAATTCCTCGAGATGACATTACCTCAGCAACTTCACAAGCGAATGCATAAGATCCAAATCGCGAATCATATCCGATGATTATGCTTTGAGAATTCAATTGGTGATCATGTAAATAGGTAGATATTGCTTCAGCAACCTTTCGAATATTTTCGAAAGTGTAATCGCGGGCAATTAGTGCTCGCCATCCATCAGTCCCAAACCTAATTATTGCGTTATCGTCAGTCATATTTAGATATTGGCGTCACTTCTAAGTGCATCTGCTCTATCTGTTCTTTCCCAAGGAAGTTCTACATCCATTCTTCCAAAATGACCATATGCTGCAGTTTGACCGTAGATAGGCTTTCTTAAATCAAGGTCTCGGATGATCGCTCCTGGTCTAAGGTCAAAGTGCTTATTTACTAATTCACTAATTTGGGGATCGTCAATTCTTCCTGTACCAAATGTTTCGACAGAGACATTAATTGGGGCAGCTACTCCAATTGCATACGACACTTGTACTTCACACCGGTCAGCTAGCCCGGCTGCAACTACATTTTTAGCTACCCAACGGGCAGCATATGCTGCCGATCGATCTACTTTTGTAGGATCTTTCCCAGAAAAGGCTCCCCCACCATGGCGAGCAACCGCTCCGTAAGTATCAACGAGAATTTTTCTGCCTGTTAATCCTGCATCACCATGCGGACCACCTACTACAAAACGACCAGATGGATTAATTAATATACGTGTATCTTTATCAATTAGCGACGAAGGTACTACGGCTTCGATAACATGCTTTTTGATGTCTTCTTCAATTTGAGTATTTGAAGCGTTTGAAGCATGCTGAGTACTAACAATAATGGTGTGAACTCGTTTAGGTTTACCATGAGAGTATTCCACCGTAACTTGAGCTTTTCCATCAGGTTTTAAATAAGGGACAATGCCTTCTTTTCGTGCAATCGAGAGCCTTTTTGTCAGCTGATGAGATAACGAAATTGTAAGAGGCATCAATTCCTCTGTTTCATTACATGCAAAACCTACCATCATTCCTTGATCTCCTGCACCTAAGGAATCAGTTGCATCAGTGACAGGACGATTAGTTTCCCGGTGTTCTAGAGCAGTTGTGACGCCATCTGATATATCTGGAGATTGCTCATGTATACGGATGATTACTTCACAGGTTTTATAATCAATACCTATTTCAGGGTCGTCATATCCAATACGCTTAACGGTTTCCCTGACGATATTTTCATAGTCGACTTTTGCAGTTGTTGTTATCTCACCAATGACAACAACTAAGTTGGTACTTGTGGCAGTCTCGCAAGCTACCCTAGCGTGCGGATCCTGGGCGAAAATAGCATCAAGTATTGAATCTGAAACCTGGTCACACAATTTATCAGGGTGTCCTTCTGTCACAGACTCAGAAGAATAAAGATAAGAGGGTGAACTTTCAAACGTAGTTCCTTTTCCAGCCATAACTAACTCCAATCAACAAATAGGTTTTATGTGCCTGTCTCCCAGCCGGAGAGATAGGCTGCTTGTTCTTCAGAAAGTTGGTCCATATGTAGCCCCATTGCCTCTAGTTTTAATGATGCAACTGCCTGATCAAGTGGCAAAGGCACATCGTATACATCAGGTTTGAGAGAATGCGCATTTTGTGCCATATACTCTGCACTTAGGGCTTGGTTAGCAAAGCTCATATCCATAACTGCAGAAGGATGTCCTTCTGCAGCCGCAAGATTAACTAGGCGTCCTTCTGCCAGTAAATTGATACGTCGCCCGTCAGACATTATGTATTGATCTACCATGGGTCGAACAGACTTCTTCTCTGCCGCAGCATCTTCAAGTGCGTCTATATTGATTTCAATATTGAAATGTCCACTATTAGCAATGACTGCCTGATCCTTCATTACTTGGAAATGATGAGCATCGAGAGCATATTTACCCCCTGTTACCGTGACAAAAATATCACCAACACGAGCAGCATCTTCCATTTTCATAACGGTGTGACCATCCATGCTTGCCTCTAAGGCGCGGACAGGGTTTACCTCTGTAACAATTACCTGTGCTCCCATTCCGCGAGCGCGCATCGCGACGCCACGTCCACACCAACCGTATCCAGCTACGACTAAATTCTTTCCTGCAAATAACACGTTCGTCGCACGTGTTATTCCGTCCAAGGTACTTTGCCCAGTACCGTATCGATTATCAAACATATGCTTAGTATCAGCTTCATTGACTGCAATGATGGGATATTTCAATTTGCCTGCCTGAGCCATGCTTCGAAGTCGGATTACTCCTGTAGTGGTTTCTTCTGTCCCACCAATTACATTTACAAGCTTTTCCTGCCTTGTGGTATGAAGTGTTGCCACTACATCAGCCCCATCATCCATAGTCATGTTCGGATTGCCATCTAATACAGCATTGATGTGAGAATAATAGGTATTATCATCCTCACCTTTGATTGCAAATGTGGGAATGTCATAAGCGATTGAAAGAGCTGATGCAACAGCATCCTGTGTAGATAGTGGATTGCTTGCGCAGATTCTTACATCTGCGCCACCAGCTTTTAGCGCTAAAGCCAAATTGGCCGTTTCTGTGGTGACATGTAGGCATGCAACTAAAGTCAGCCCTTTTAAAGGACCTTCCTTTTTAAATCGCTCTTGGATGAGCTTGGTTACAGGCATTTCACGTGCTGCCCATTCAATTAGCCTTACGCCTTCATCTGCAAGGCTAGAATCTTTTATATCTCCTAATTTTCCTTCAGGTTGCAAAATTTCTCCGTTTCTATTCCCCGTAATCCGTAGGTAGTTTTGTTTCGATCCAGACTGGGGTTCCTTGCTCGACGTTATAAAGATTACTAGATTCGAACCCAAGAGCAGCCGCCATTTCAGCAGCTAATCCGCTTCGAACACCAGCGGCACAAATAAACAGTAATTTTTTATCTTTTGGCAGTTTTGATTCAGCCTCAGTCAATACGTCATCAACAGGTAAGTGAACTGCCCCTGATGCGTGGCCAGAGACCCATTCATCGGGCCTTCGTACATCTACAATGATTGCACCTTCCTGCTGCATTTCTAAAGCTTCTTGAACGGATATTCTCCGATAAGGTTCGTTAGCTTCCTGTCTTCCTCGTTCCATTATCATTCTCCAGACTATTCAAAATAGGGAATAGGTATATTGAATTCCATCTTCATTTCGGGGTTCTAGACTATCACGTTTTTGCAATATTGATCCCACATTTTCCGAACGCGCTTTCTAGTTCATCTGAGATTGTTGTTATTTCGCGATCTGAATTCAAAAAATCAGTGAATTCAGAAATTTCGACATATTCTAGCGTACATCTAAGTTCAGCAAAGGAAATCTCTTCTTTGATGCCTGCTCCCAATAGGCCTCTAGTTGTGAGTTTTTTTGCATCTGAGTCACTGAGGCATAGAAGTAAACCAAGAGCATTACTTAGGGCTGCAGATATGTTGGAATCTTCTAAATTAGTTTGCTCTATGGTCAGGAGGATTAGGTCGTCAGATGGGATTCTAGAAAAAATTCCAGCTAGGCATTGTTTAGTCTCATTTGAAAGGCCTCCGGCTTGAGAATCTAAAGACTGTATTACTAGGGAACTTGCCGTGTCAGTATTCAAACAACCAGTTTGCAGTACTGTAGAGTATGTTTCAGTATTGCTTAAATTTTCACCAAGTAACGTTTCGTATATTTCGCTACTTAAATTACTTCTGAGGCAATTTTTCTCCATGTCAGGGATTTGTTTTATTACATCACTCCAATTTGTAGAGGCTGTTATCACTAGTGGTTCTGGGGTCGGCGTGGGAGTAGCCTCTCTAGACATGCAACTTATCGTAATGCTCGCGTAAATCACTAGTAATAAAATTGCTAGAAGAGTAGTACTTTTCCATATTGACTTGGTCGCATGAATAGCTCTCCCAGTAGAAGTACTTTGATAGTATGGAGTCATGCTTTTACGACAATTATCATTAGCAAATTTTCGATCGTATAGTAATTTAGACCTAGAGCTTAATCCTGGATTAACCACAATTACAGGTGAGAACGGCCAGGGTAAAAGTAACTTGTTGGAGGCAATATATTTTTTAGCTATAGGTAAGTCTTATCGTGCCTCTGTAGAAAAGGATTTAATTTATTGGCATGCTGATTTTACAGATGCCTATTTAATTATAGCTGCTGACATAGAGCGAAAAGAAGGCTTTAGCAATATTCGTATAGGGTTGAAACCATATGATGGCAGTAAAATTTCTAAACAGATCAGGATTGATGGGATTCCTCGAAGAATTACCGATCTAATAGGAACATTAAATGCAGTGCTTTTTAGCCCAGAAGATATGGAGCTAGTTTCTGGGAGCCCTGCTGGGCGAAGAAAGTACTTGGATATTCTCCTTGCCCAAATTTCGCGTAATTATGTTCGGTCTCTTTCAAAATACCAGAGGATTCTTCTGCAGCGTAACGCATTACTTAAAAGAATTAAGGATAAGGCTGCACTAGAGAGCGAATTAGATTTTTGGGACTACAGTTTGTCATCAGAAGGCGCAATTATTTTGAGGCAACGAGTGGAAGCGATGGATCAGCTCAATCGCAGCGTTAATACACTTTTCAACCAGCTTTCGGGTGAAAGCAATATTGAAATTAAATATTCCTCTACGGTTGATACGGATAATCAGCAAGAGATAGAAAGTGCGATGATTAAGAACTTGACCCTTTCGAGATCTTATGAAATTCAAAGAGGCAGTACTCTTGTAGGGCCGCACAGGGATGACATGAGATTAATTGTTAAAGGAATTGACGCTAGTAAGCATGTATCAAGGGGACAGGCTAGATTAATTGCTCTTTCACTTCGCCTTGCGGAATCTAGATTATTATCCACAATGCGCGGCGATCCTCCAATTATCTTGCTGGATGACGTTTTTTCTGAACTTGATGTGACCCGCAGATCTTTGGTTATGGATGAAATTTCCACGTATACGCAGGTAATTATTACGTCGGCAGATAGCCATTTACTGGGCGGAAAATACTTGGGAGATTCCACTAAATTACTGTTAAGGAATGGTGTATTACTTCCTGAAGGATCATCAACTCATGGCAATTGAGATTATTAATGTTGCGAAAAAATTTGGACATGTCCGTGCATTAGAAGAAGTGAATTTGATAATTAACGAAGGTGAGGTTTTTGGGTTTTTAGGGCCCAATGGTGCTGGAAAAACAACCACTATCAGAATCGCTACCGGGTTTATACGACCGGACGCAGGGTCTGTTCGCCTGCTAGGTCTAGACCCTTGGGCACAATCAGCAGAATTGAAAGGAAGAATTGGATTTTTACCAGATCGCGTTGCTTTTGATAACGGAATTAGCGGGCGTGAGTTCCTAAAATATATGTCCAATTTGCACGGACAAAAAGACGCGAGCCCCTGGCAGCAAGAACTTCTGGATCGATTAGAGCTTTCACAGGATGCTTTAGCTAGGAAAGTGAGAGGTTATTCTTCTGGGATGGCAAAAAAACTCGGACTTGTACAGGCAATGCAGCACAGACCCGAATTATTGATTATGGATGAGCCCACTGAGGCTCTGGACCCATTGGTGCGGCAGTCGTTATTTGAGATCATAAAAGAACTGAGTAACCAAGGAGTAACTATTTTCCTTTCTTCACATGTTTTACCGGATATACAGGAAGTCTGCCAAAGAGTTTCGCTTATTCGCGGAGGAGAAATTGTCGAAACAGGTTCAGTTGAATCCTTGAGACTAGGTAAATACCGAACTATGGTCGTCGATTTTAAAAAAATTCCTGATACGGAGATTATATTAGAAGGTGCGGAAATCCTCGATATGGATGGTACAAGAATGGTGATTAAGATAAGTGGGGACATTAACAACGTGATTAGATCTTTGAGTAGGCATGAGGTCGATGACATAGTTTATGAGAGATTAAGCTTGGAAGAATTATTTTTGGAATACTATGGAGACATTGATTAGCCTAATGATTAATGTTTTTTTATATACGTTTCGTAGATCGTTGGTTGGTTTGACTGCCGTTTCCGTTGGGTTATTTTTAATAAGTGTATTGATAATTTATACAATCGAGGCTTTTGGGGGAATTGCAGAATTCCAGCGGCTTTTTGAGTTAATGCCAGATTCAATTTTGGCGCTCTTCCATGCTCAAGGAGGCTTTGGCACTACACCCACGAGCTACATTGCCGGTGATTATCGACATCCGATTTACCTCATTACAGGGTTTTCATTTGGGATTGCATTTGCTAGTGGTGCAATTTCGAGGGAAATTGAACGAGGTACGATACTTATGTACCTTGCTTCACCAATAGAAAGATGGCAGTACGTTTTAGCAAAAATAGGAGTACTTGTAATAGGCACCGCAATTATTGCCTTTTCTATCTGGCTTGGATCTTTTGTTGGGGCAGAACTTTATGGCTTGCCAAAGGGCGAAATAGATAACATGCTACTTGTCTTTGCCCAAATAAATATGTGGAGTTTGATGCTTGCATTCGGGGGCATTACTTTGCTAATTTCTGCCTATAGCTCAGATGGAGGACTAACGATTGCCTGGGCTGCAGGTATTTCTATAGTGATGTACTTTGTCGACTTCCTCTCTTTGATTTGGTCAGTCGCAGAGCCTTTAGGGCCGCTTTCGTTATTTCACTATTTTGACCCAGTGGGGATTGCTAGAGATGCAGTTTTCCCCTGGTTCGAATTTTTAATCCTAATGGGCGTATCTGCATTGAGTATGTTGTTAGCCTTATATGTTTTTCAAAAGAGAGATATATCCAATTAATGTACTTTGAGGAATACTCAAAATATGAAATATGGGGGAACGCTACTATTATGAACTTTACAGTCTATTGTCCAACCAGGAAGTAGAGGATTCATAATTGTGTGCACATTGCAGTAGAGTTTCTTCACTTAATGGAGGACCAAGCAATTGAAGACCCACTGGAAGCTCTTCAACCAGTCCACATGGTACGGAAATACCAGGAATTCCTGCTATATTGGCAGGAATGGTGCAGATATCATTAGCATGCATTGCAATGGGATCAGCAATCCCCCCAATATCAAATGCCGTATTAGGCGTTGTAGGTAAGGCTAAAATATCTACTTTATCGAATGCTTTTTCAAATTCTTGACGAATTAATGTTCTTACTTGCTGAGCCTTTTTGTAATATGCATCGTAGTAACCAGAAGATAGTGCATAAGTACCCATCATTATGCGCCGTTTGACTTCTTCCCCAAAACCGTTTTTTCTGGTCAAGTCTAAAGCTTTGTCAATAGTCTCAACGCTTGTTTCAGAAAAACCATATTTCACGCCATCGTATCTGGCCAAATTTGCAGAACACTCTGATGGGGCAAGTATGTAGTAGACGGCCAGTGCTGAAAGTGAAGTCGGTAAAGAAATTTCAGTTACTGATGCACCAAGGCTTTCTAATTGTTGGATAGCATTTCTGACTGAATGAGACACGCGCGGGTCTATGCTGCTATCGAAGAATTCTTTGACAACTCCGACTTTTAATTTCTGTATGTTGTCATCTAGTTTGGACGTGTAATCGGGAACTGCTTTATTAATGCTAGTTGAGTCTAAGGGGTCGTAACCGGCAATTGTATTTAGGACTATGGCTGAATCTTTCACGGTATTGGTGATTGGGCCAATTTGATCCAATGAAGAGGCAAAAGCTACGAGGCCAAAACGAGAAACAAGGCCGTATGTAGGTTTTAGGCCGACTACGCCACAAAAAGAGGCAGGTTGCCTGATAGATCCACCGGTGTCAGAGCCTAGTGAATAGGAAGCTAGTCCTGCAGAAACGGCAGCTGCTGGTCCACCGCTGGAGCCCCCAGGTACCTTCACGTTGTTCCAAGGATTTCTGACTGGTTTAAAGGCAGATGTTTCATTGGATGATCCCATTGCGAACTCGTCCATATTACCTTTACCTAGCAAAACTGATCCGGCATTTTCTAAGTGGTTTGCTACTGTTGCATTGTAAGGGGGGTAATAGTTAGAAAGCATTTTTGATCCACAGGTCGTCAAGATGTCGCGTGTGGAAATATTGTCTTTGAGCTGCATAGGAATACCGGTTAAGTACGAATAATTTCCGTCTGCAAACGCTTTATCAGCATCTTTAGCTTGTTCCAATGCATGTTCGAACGTTGTAGTTATATAGGAACCTAGGTTCGAATCCAAGGCGGAAATGCGCTGGATATGGGCTTCAAGTATTTCTTGAGCAGATATCTCCCGGGATTGAAGTGCCTTATGAATTTGTAAGATGGATGCGTTAGGGGATATAGGCATTAGGAAGATTTATCCATTACTTGAGCAACTCTGAAAAAGAACCCATCCTTCATCGGAGCATTCTTTAGCACATCTTCTTGGCTTAAGCTTTCGCGAGGAATATCTTCACGCATAACGGAATGGACCGTAGGAACTGCATGCGCAGACGGAGTTACATTGTCGGTATTGATTTCGCGCAAGACATCTACTTCTTTGATCAAAGATGCCATGTCTTGGGCTAGCTGATTGAGCTCATCGTCTGAGAATTCTAAATGGCATAGTCGTGCAACATTTAGAACCTCTTCAATTGAAAGTTGTTTTGGTGGTTCACTAGACATTAGCTTCTCGTATTTGTAGATTACTTGATTCTAGCAGAATACTAAAAAAATTTAGCTAACTTAGTTCATCGATAAGTAAATAACACTTATATTTACATCTCAAATTGCTTCGCAGATTAAATTCCATTGCTTACACTGAAGAGAGATAAGAGGGTAGAGGAAATTATGAAGATCTCTCAGATCTCCGAATACAGCTTGCCTTCAGATGGAGGTTTACCTCCATTGCAGGCGATGATATATGAAGAATTAATGCGAAGACCTGATGAGGTATTTGAATATCAGGGAGATGAATTAATTAAAACTTTTCCCCGATTGAAAAGATCAGCATTGAATTGGTCACTCTGGCTTTTGGCAAAGACTGGCCATGTAGGGAAAATGAGAGTACGAGTGAATGGCAGGCTTACAACTGTATACGGTGCACATATAGCAATCGCTGCTCTTAAAAACAAAATGGGTATTACTGAAGAAAAGAATATGACCGAAAGCCTTGATGCCTATGGCACCTAATTGGGAATGCTTACATTCAAATCCCTAAGCATTTTGTAGGGGTAAATCCCTGTTTCATGCAAATCACTGAATAATATACCTATTGCGTAACGCCCTATTTCCATAAACTCTTCGACTTGGACGTTTGTAGCTACGTCAGCAATTCCAAATTTACGAACGTGTGTGACTTCATCTACGCATTGTGCACACCCGCAATTACCGCGCAAATAGCGGTGAGGTAATAGGCTTTCCTCTCCGTCTCGCCACTTAATATATAGCCCATCGGGTGTAAGTTCTATCAATGTTGGTTCATACTTTTCCTCTGCCATTTATAATCTCTCCTAAATATGAATTTCTTTACCCAGTCCTGTTTCTATAGCTTTCCTATAGACATACATCCCTGCGTAGACATCCTCAATCCCTAAGCCTTGAGACTCAAATAAGCTCGTTGAATTTATAAAGCGAGTAACGTCCACCTGATTAGATACAATATCTTTCAAATTGTACGCTTGGTTCCAATTGAATTTCCGTGTTTCGGCAGCCCAGATTAGCTCACCGCATTCAGATTTTGCGTTATCGACATCATCACATACAACGATTTTACATTTGCTGATCGTTTGGTTATCTAGCTCGCGCCTTGCCCAATGATTACTTCCTGCCGCATTAATATGGACTCCATCTAGTAGTGATTCACCTGAAAAAACAGGTTCTCGAGAATTAGTAATAGTGCAAATAATGTCTGAATTCGCTATCGCATGTTCGGGCTGATTGACTGGCTCAATTTCGATGTTTAGTCTTTTTGACATTTTGTTTGCAAAATTTTGCCGATTATCTTTGTTACGGCTGTAAACAAAGGCTTTATCTATATTGCGGACTGATTGCATTGCAGATAATTGAGTCTCTGCCTGAAACCCACTTCCAATTACTGCTACGGTTTTGCTGTTGTTTGTGGTTAAGTATTTTGTAGCGAGACCGCTTGCTGCACCTGTTCTGATTTGACCTAATGCGGTTGAATTTAAAATGGCAATGGGTTTCCCCGTGGCCGTCGAGTACAGCAACACAACCATTTGGGTTCCTTGATTGCTACCAGTCACATAAGTTTTTATTCCTGCAACCTCTTCAGTCCCAGACGAACCTGCTAATACTTGAAGGGCTCCGCTCGTCAAGGGAAGGCGGTATCTGGGCATATTTGTTGCATGGCTATGCCCCCAATCCATAAAGGCTTTTTCCATTGAGTCGATACAATCATCAATTGGTAATAGGGTTTCTATCTCGTTTTCACTTATAGCCAGCATAATTTTCCTTGAATTAATCTAATAATTGTTTAAAAGGCAGCTGCGATGGTTCGGAAGAAGTATAAAAATTACTTAATGTCAAACCCATTAGACGTAGAGTATCAAATTGATTTAACGTTTGATTAATTAAATCGCTAGCAATTATTTCAACTGTTTCCTTGTCTGGGATCGCATACCCAAGAGTTTTACTTCGTGTAATTGTTCGGAAATCAGAATACCGTAATTTGATGGATATAGTTCTTGCATTAAGCTTTTTCTTAGCACTGCTGTCCCATACCTGGCTGGTCAGTTTGCTCAAAACTGAAAATATCGGAGTTCCATCTTTGAACGTTATATCAGTGGGGAAAGTTCTTTCTGAGCTAATGGATTTAATATGCTTTATGCCACTAACTATTGAATCATCCTCCCCCATGGCGTTTTTATACAATGATCTTGCTGTAGAGCCTAATATTTGCGCGATCATTTCCGGCTTGGACCTTGCAATGTCTCCAATTTTGTAGAAACCATATGAATTCAAACGTTTTGTTGATTGAGGGCCTATTCCAGGAAGGGCAGATATGTCTAAATCTTTAAGGAATGTTGCCTCTTGGCCAACTCGCACTGCCTTGAAGCCATTGGGTTTTGCCTGCTCGCATGCTACTTTGGCGACAATTTTATTACTTGCCATTCCTACTGAGCAGGGAAGTCCAATATCAACTTGAATTCTCGCCTTCAGCCTGTGAGTGAAATTAATAGCCTCTTCTTCAGTAAGACCTTTGCTTGTTAAGTCAATATATGCCTCGTCTATTGAAACTTGTTGAAAGGCTTCAGATTCCGTTTTCAGTATTGCCATTACTCTGTCTGAGTATTTTTTATAAAGACTAAATCGAGGGGTTATAAGTATGGCTTCAGGGCATAGCCTAAGCGCTTGGGAAACAGGCATTGCAGATTTGCACCCACGAGCCCTAGCTTCATATGATGCAGTTGCCACTACGCCTCTTTTGTCAGGGCTACCTCCTATCAGTAACGGTTTACCCCTTAAATTATCGTCCTCTAATACTTCGACAGATGCATAGAACGCATCAAGATCCACAAGTGCGATGAAACGATGTACATTCATAGTTCTATAGTATTAATTATGGGAAACTAAAAAAAGCATCGGATGACTCACAACGGGAGGTACAAACTCTCCCGTTGTGAAATTAAGGATGAATTACTTCTTCCCGCGTACGGCAGATGCAAGATCTGAGCCTGGGGTGAACCCAACACGCTTATGTGCAGGAACCGTAACCCTCTGTCCAGCTTGCCTACCTTTTATTGCCCGAACTTGACGCTCCTTAACCTGACGGGATTCGAATGCTCCAAATCCAGTTAATACGACTCTATCACCGGATTCGAGCGCTTCTCGCACGCTGTCAAGGACAGCATTTAATGCTCCGTCTCCCCAAGATCTTGGACCTCCAAGTTTTTCTGCAACTCTTGCGGCAAGATCTCCTTTACGTAGCGTAGCCAAGACAACACCTCCAATAACCGTTTCTACCTCTTGTGGGTTTACTTATTCCCACGTACGGCAGATGCAAGATCTGAGCCCGGTTTGAACCCTACACGCTTATGTGCAGGTATAGTAATCTTCTCCCCAGCCTCTCTACCTCTTAGTACTCGAACTTGACGCTCCTTAACCTGACGGGATTCAAATGATCCAAATCCAGTTAATACGACTCTATCGCCTGATGCGAGCGCTTCTCGCAAGCTGTCAAGGACAGCATTTACTGCCCCGTCTCCCATCGATCTTGTGCCTCCAAGTTTTTCTGCAACTCTTGTGGCAAGATCTCCTTTACGTAGCGTAGCCAAGACAACACCTCCAAAACTGTTTGTATTGTCCTCCCGCCGATTGGGAGTATAGCAGGATTAAACCAAGGTCAATAGTCCAGGTTAGTTTGCATCCTATTCGAACACGTGATCGTAACGGTTATAGAGATGATTAAGCGGGCCATATCCTTGCCCAATTGGGACTGCATTTGAGATAGCTTGATAAACATATTTTTTTGCAATAGATACAGATTCATAAATAGATTTTCCAGACGCTACACCTGCTGCAATGGCTGATGAGAAAGTGCATCCTGTTCCATGTGTAGAGCTTGTTGTTACTCTTCCGGTTGAGAATGTAAAGTACTCAGAGCCGTCGAAAAGAACGTCAGTTGCGTCGTCTCCAAAATGCCCGCCTTTTACTACAACATTGCGGGCTCCGAGATTATGAATTACTTCAGCTGCACGCTGAGCATCTTCTAGGGAGTGAATTTTTATGTGTGACAATACCTCTGCTTCATGAGCGTTTGGAGTGATAATTAACGAAAGAGGTATTAATAATTTGATCAAAGCGTCCACTGCATCTTCATTCAATAAACGATCACCTCCTTTAGCTATCATTACAGGGTCTACTATTAGGTTACCCATGCGATGTTCTTGAATTTTGGAAACTACCGATTCAACAATTTGAGCACTTGAGAGCATCCCTGTTTTAACTGCCAATGGTTGGAAGTCAGACATTAGTGCATCTATTTGACTTTCAATAATACTGACGGGTAATTCGATTGAGTCATGCACGCCAACGGTATTTTGAGAAGTAATTGCAGTTATTGCCGTTACTCCATAGACACCTAGCGAAGCAAAAGTTTTAAGATCGGCTTGTACCCCCGCGCCTGCTCCAGAGTCCGAACCGGCAATGGTTAAAGCTATTGGCTGTTGATTTTGCATTTAAGAATTAACGTCCTTTTAGGAATTTTCGAGTGCTTTTATCTGATTACTTAATTCTTTAAATTGAAAGTCTTCAGTTTTAGCAAAGCGTGACCATATTGAAAAAACTAAAGTGCAGCTAGTTGAGATAATTATTGCTATGGTGAAGCTTGCCAGTAAGTTACCAGAGGCAAGGATGTGCCAAAATTCTGAAAGTGCATCCCATGTCCACCACCCTGACAGATCCGATTTAGGGAAAAACAATGCTCCAGTGGATATACCTAAAATAGAGCTTATGGCCGCATGTGTTCCTCTAATTTTACTTAACCAGAGGCCTGAAAAAGTAGGCACCATTGCCCCTGCACAAACCAAATCTGCAATTAAAAACAAATACAGGACGCTATCGAAAGCGTACCCAATGAGCGCGGCGGGGATTATCAGGACCGCAGTGACTATTCTTGCGACCTTTAGTAGATGAGTTGTGGGAAGTGACGGTTTTAATCGAGGCAAATCTGCTGTAATTATACTTGCTATACCATTTAATAAAGTGTCCATGCTACTCATAACAAGTACGACAGCTAAAGCGACTAGCAGAAAGAGTGTCCACTGAGGCAATACTTCCAAGGCTAGCGAGAATAGCGCAATCGAGCCGGGCCTATCGCTATCGACAAGGCCTGCTCCAACCGCCCATAGGCCAAAGAGACCCGCAGCAATAATCATTGGGATAATAATTATGGAAGCTGCAAGAAAACCTCTTTGTGCATCTCCTATTGATTTGGCTGCGTATATCCTTTGCCAGAAGCCTTGGTGAAATAAATTCGCAGCTAAAATTGCTATGAAAAGTGTTATTCCAAACTCTATACCCGGCTGATGGCTAAGCTTCAGTAAGGAATCATTTGAATTTCTTACTGAAGCAAAAGACTCCCCCCACCCCCCAAGCTGGGAGATAGTGGCAATTAGAATAATTCCGAGCAAAGGTATTATGAGAAGAAATTGGATTTTGTCAGTAAAAATTGAAGCGCGAAGACCTCCGTAGGTTGTATAGATCATTGTTGAAGCGCCTACGAAAATCAAAGTTATGATTAAAGGAGCATCGGTTACAAGTCGTACAGCACGAGCAATTGCTCCCATTTCTGCTGCAAGGAAAGTAAACATATAAAGCATGGTTATTGCGAGTATAAGTGCGTACATAAGACGGCCGAAACGGAACCATGTAAATTCACTTAAGGAGTGACCGTTTGGGGCCAATTTCCTTACCCTTGGTCCGACAAATATAAATGCTAATACAGGTGCAGCCTGGCCTAATGCATACCCAATAACCGCAATAAGTCCTGCCCAAGTGGCTGCTTCTGCAGGGCTAAATAAAATCCATGCGCCCATGACTGAAGCGACTATTGTGGCCATTGAAGAAAACCTGCCCATGCTTGAACGTGCGGATATATACTCCTCAATATTTTGCCGGGACTTTGAGAAAATCAGCCCCAGAGCCATCATACTCAGTGTTACTGCAACAACTAAGATGAAAATCATAAGATTCATGTATCAAGTACTCCTTCTACAAAAAAGACCACTCCAGTGAGTGGTCAGGGAACAATTTTGTTCTTCCTACACTGGAATTAACCAGATCAGGTTCTAGGGTCGCCCGAAGGGCCTCTCAGCCGGAAATCCAGCTCCCCTGACGTTAATTTGATCTATGCAATCGGTAGTATAGATCAAAAAGAATATGCGGATATAGGTAAATAAAATAGCCTTCTATAAAAAGATTAATGTTTATCTGTAATCATACCTATGGTAGTTTAATAAGTATGTACTATAATGCTGCGGCTAGTATTCTTTGAAAAGGTGCTAATACTAGTAATTTTCAGTGGTTTTGCGGATTCGATTTGAGTAATCTCAAAATTGCTAGATCCATGCCCAGAGGGAGGCGAATACAATGCGCCGAAAATTGTTTTTAAGTTTTGCCAGTGTGTTTTTGTTAACAATGCTTACTACTGTAAGTGCTTTTGCTGATCACAGTAGCGCATCCGTACTTGGCGGTTCTGCTAACTTCCGTGATGCAAGTGCACAAAGCGATAGTTTTGTAGTGAATATCACGGGTGCAACAGTTCTATCTGCTGGTTCAACGTACCAAGGATGGCTTGTAGATGAAGCAGGCACTAAATTGAGCGTTGGGGTTTATGGGCCTGGTCCTGACCTTAAAGGGACCTATGTTAGCCCTTCAAATGCTGACCTGCTGGCCGATTACAAGACGTTCCTAGTAACGATAGAACCGAAACCAGATGATTCCTCAGCTGATTCAGGTAATGTTGCGTATGGTGACTTTGTCCCATCAGCTACATCTGATGCCATTGGAACTTTGCTGGGAGAAGCTGACGAGTTGAGGACGCAGGCGAATTCCATCCTATCGAGTGCTAATACTGCCGAAGCCTCTAGTGATCTTGCAGGTCAAACGTCTGGTGCACAGGCAGTTATTGACGCTTTAGGTGCCTTGAAAGCTACTGCCGAGAATATATCTGTTCAAGCAGGCGATATTAAGGCAAATGCCGCGGGAGATACTCTAATCTCTACTGCTGCGGATGCTGTGGTTTCCTCAGCTTCAAATGTAATAGCAATTGCTGATAAGTTGAATGCTACCTCTTCTCGTGCGGCCGCTGCGACTGCAACAGGCCTAGCGCTCGAATTGGAATTAGATAATGTAAAAGCCGCTGCTGGACAGTTAGTGAATGGTGATGATTCAGGGAATGGATCCGCCGGCCTTTACACCAATGTACAGGACATTGGCAAGATGAATTTAGTAGTGGGTACACCCCCTGCTACTGGTGATTCGATGTTAATGAATGTTATATGGGTCACTTTAGCAATCGGGATGTTGATGATGCTAAGTGGAGCAATCCTTTACAATAGAAGACCATTGCGAGCTGTGGCATAATGTTCATGAGATAAGTTAAATAAAAAGGCCTCCATTTGGAGGCCTTTTTATTTATTCTAAAGCTAAAAGATTTTTAAGCTCTCGCCACTCTCTTGGGGACATTTTTAAGTTTTCAGGGTCTATTTGCTCCCCTGCTAATAGCATTCTTACTACAGATAATCCTTCTTCGCTAAGATGGGCTCCACCTGTCCGATAATTAATGAAAGCTTTAGTTACAAGCGGGACCCATAATTGCAGGATATTTAGCATGATGCGCGCGTATTCTTGGATTTCCCACTGCGCGTGACTGTCAGCACGCAAGTTCACAAAATGCAGCAGGTTATGCAGATCTATCTTCCAGTACCACTGTGTATAGGTGCTCAGCGGTAATCCTATACGAGCAAGCTCCCGAGCAAGGCCGGTTTCTCCAGGGATTATCTCTTTCCCTTCTTGATTGCGATTTAGCATTTGAAAATAATGGTCGAATGATTGACTGGCATCGCTTTTAAGCAGGTCTAAAATTTGCTCGGCACGATTGGTACCTAAGGAACTTTCTCTACCCTGTTTATTCACTGAAGACTGTGCTGATAATTGTTCAATGGGAGGCGTGTAGAATTCGTTGTCTAAAACGGAATATCGTGCTGAGTATTCATTTACATTAGCCATTCTGTGCCGTATCCATTGTCGAGCAACGAATATAGGAAGTTTCACATGCAGTTTTATTGCGCACATTTCAAAAGGGGAAGTGTGTGCATTTCGCATCAAGTAGTTGATTAACCCTTGGTCATCGCGAGTTTGCTTAGTTCCTCGCCCATATGAAACGCGTGCTGCCTGAACTATTGCAGCATCATCACCCATGTAATCTATGACTCTAATAAATCCATTGTCTAAAACATCGAATGGTTGGTATAGGATTTCTTCTATTGCGGGAACCGTAGCTCTACGCGTTGTGTATTGAATCTTTCGTAGTGCTTCAATTTCAGCTTTTTGTTCGGGTGTTAAAGGCATCCTAGTAAATTTACATCATGCGTTGGATTATTCGCTCTGCCTGTTCTTCAGAGACTCCACCCTGCCGTTTTGAAACAGGGCCTTCTTTCAGGACTGGTTCTAGTTCATTGAGAGATTCTTTTTCGTTAATGTCAAAGAATTTCCCTATATATATTTGATCTCCCCAGACCATAGCTTTTTCACATGCGGCAACCCAATCAGTAGCATCATGGCCTTCATCTTCTAATTTTTTAATACGAGATTTAAAAAATGCGTGTGTATTGTCTAAATTGAAAGTCACACAAGGACTATATACGTTAATTAACGAAAATCCTTTGTGCTCAATACCGCCTTTTATAAGTTCAGTCAGATGTTTTATGTCGCCTGAATAGCCTTGAGCAACGTACGTTGCGCCATTCATAATGGCCGAAGTAATAGGGTTCAGGGGATATTCCACGCTACCGAATGGAGTGCTTTTCGTCTTTTGCCCCGGACGACTAGTGGGAGAAATTTGCCCAGTAGTTAATCCGTATATTTGATTGTTCATGACGACATAAGTTAAGTCTACGTTTCGGCGTGCAGTATGAGTGAAATGATTACCTCCGATTCCATAACCATCCCCGTCTCCACCTGCTGCAATTACGGTCAATTCATGGTTGGCCATTTTTACACCTGTAGCAAAGGCTAAGGAGCGGCCGTGTAATGTGTGCATTCCGTAAGTGTTAATGTACCCGGGTAAATTAGAGGAACAGCCTATCCCGCTTACTGTGACTATTTCATGAGGCTGAAGCCCTAATTCCGCTGCTGCTCTTTGTAGGCTATTTAAGACCCCAAAATCGCCACAGCCTGGGCACCAGTCTGGCTCTACGTCACCTTTAAAATCTTTTGCTGTTAATTCAATAATTTTATCTGTCATAATTACCTCTGGGCTAAACAATCACTTCTTGGTCGGGTATAAAGATTTCCGTGCCATTTGTTAGTATTTCCGCAACGCCGTCAGCGATATGGTGCGGAGCAAAAGGTTCACCATCGTATTTGCGTATGTGACCGTTTGCTGTAAGGCCAGTCTCGCTCCTTAAGTACCGAGCAAATTGACCCGAGTAGTTATTTTCTACAATTATGAAATTCTTACCGGATAAGGAGCTCATAATTTCGTCCGCATGAAATGGAACAATCCATTTAATTGCTAATTGATTGGCAATTGTACCTTTTTCTGCGAGCTGATCGATAGCTTCCCTAATCACTCCTTCGGTTGATCCCCAACCTACTAATGTTACTTCTGCATTAGCATCTCCGTCTATTTCTGGAGGATCCATCAAGGAACTTGCATTGGCAAATTTCCTTGCGCGCTTCTCAACAGAAGCCCTTCTTTTATGCGGGTTAGTAAACTCATCAGATAAAAGCCCCGAATTCTCTTCATGCTCATCAGTGGCTACAGTATGAACATGCCCTTTAACACCAGGAACAGCCCGTGGTGAAACCCCTGTATCGGTTTCCTTGTACCGTAGGTACCTACCTTCATCGGAGGTCGGTTCTGTAATCAACTGCCCGCGATCAATCACAGGTTGGAAATTGATATGTTTTGGGTCTACGCTGAATCGTCCTTCTGAAATAAGTAGATCTGAAAGAACAATAGCAGGGCATTGAAGTTTGTCGGTCAGATTAAACACTTCAGGAATAGTATTAAATGCATCTAAAGCATCCTTGGGAGCAACTATAAAACGCTCAAAATCGCCTTGGCTTGCTCCAAGAGCTTGCCATAGATCGCCCTGTTCAGTTTTAGTGGGAACACCGGTAGATGGTCCGGCACGCTGTACGTTCACGTAAACGCAAGGTATTTCCATCATTGCAGCCGCACCCACGGCTTCAGTCATTAATGCAAAACCGCCACCAGAGGTTGCACACATGGACCGTACACCAGTATGTGCTGCTCCAATAACCATGTTGGCGACTCCAATTTCATCCTCAACTTGCCTAACCATAATTCCTAGATTTCGGGCATTTTGTGCATACCAGTGTAGCACTCCAGTAGATGGACTCATTGGATAAGCTGCATAAAATTTTACACCTGCAGCAGCCCCTCCCATTGCGATTGCATCATTACCCGACCACATTGCTTGCGGCTCACCTCCTTGGGGAAGGGGTGCGGTGTAAGGTTCAAAATTTTCCTGAGCGTGAGTATACCCGGCCAACGCTACACGAATATTGTCGTTGACAACATCCTCGCCCTTACGCGCGAATTGCTGGGTGATACTTGTTTCGAGTACAGAAAAATCTAGTCCAAGTAGGTGCATCATGGCCCCAAGAGCAACAGTGTTTTGGTTTAGCCCTGCTCTTGTAGACCCTGTAAGTTCATTTACTGGAATTGGGCAGAGCTGGACTCCTGCAGCAGCTTCACCTGGAGTTATCTGGTCACTGTTATATAACGCCGCAGCTCCTGGTCCTAAAAGGCGCAGATGTCGATTCATAGTATCTTGATTGAGAGCAAGCAGCATATCGAGTTTATCTCCGTGGCTATATATCTCTTTATCTGCAACTCTGATTGTCAAAAAGATATGACCACCACGAATGATTGATTGGAATGCATTATATGTTTGGACATTAAGCCCCCGACGAACCATAATTCGAGCTAGTGTGTCACCTGGAGTAGCGATACCTTGCCCAGCCTCTCCACCTATTGCTAATGCGAAATCAAAATTGTTCTCGCTCATAAATTCCCTCCCCTTGTGGTCTAACCACATCCTATCTAAATATGAAGCGCGCTCTCATATGTAGCAAGCGCTGCCTCTTTTATCACTTCTGATGCACTAGGATGGGCTTTTACAAGCCCTCCTAACTCTTGAGTCGTCCCATCTAAAGCACGGGTAAGACTTAGCTCTCCAAGTAATTCTGTTACCTCATGTCCTATCAAATGAGCACCGAGTAACTCTCCGGTGTTTGCTTCTCCAACAATTTTAACAAACCCTTCACGCTCATCGGCGGTCAGTGATTTCCCGTTTGCCAAGAAAGGGAACTTCCCTACTTTAACTGAATAACCTTTATCGGTGGCTTCTTTTTCTGTTAACCCTATGCTAGCAATTTGAGGGTTACAGTAAACTGCTCTTGGCATGGCATTATAGTCTAACTGCTGTGGTGCCAATCCCGCGATATGTTCTGCTGCAAAGACTCCTTCAGCTTGAGCCACATGTGCTAAAGGGATCCTCCCGTTTATATCACCGATTGCATATACATTCTTCCCATTTACAAGCAAATTTTCATCTACTGAGACAAACCCATCCGTAATATGGGCCTGAGCATTTTCTATTCCAATATTCTCAATATTGGGTGTGATTCCAGTCGCAACTAGAACTCTATCAACCCAAAATTCTTTCTTAGTCCCTTGACTATCAAGGGTGATTCTACCTTTATTTTCCAAATAGACCAATTCAGAGACGCTGGTGCTGGTATGCATTTCAATTCCTAATTTGCGAAATGACCTTGATAAAGCTTTTGAAATCTCCTCATCTTCTTTTGGTAAAATTTGGGACATCGATTCAATTAATGTCACTTTTGATCCGTAGCTCTGGTACAGGTAGGCAAACTCTACGCCTATTGCACCAGCACCTATTATCGCGACACGATCAGGAACTATGTCACTGAGGATTGCTTCAAGTGAGGTCATTACAATCTGACCATCAATAAGAACCCCTTCAGGAACCTTTGGCCTTGCCCCGGTAGCGACGATCACATTTCGAGTCGTATATTGTTCGCCAGAAACAGTCACTTGGTTTGGATTATCAATATAAGCAGCACCTTGACGGAATTCTACAGCATTTTTAATAAGAAGCTGCTCGACTCCTTTTGTGAGCCTTCCGACCACTTCCCGACTCCTTTGAAAACCCTTAGCGTAATCTGCTCTTATATTCCCAACGGTAATTCCAAAATCCCCTGCTCTTTTTACGAGATTCAAAATTTCAGCGTTACGCAGAAGTGTCTTTGAAGGAATGCAGCCCCAATTCAGGCAGACGCCACCTATGGTTTCTTTTTCGACGCATAGAGTTTTCAGGCCTAATTGAGACGCACGTATTGAAGCTACGTAGCCTCCCGGTCCTGCCCCAATTACAACGACATCATAGTCTGACATTCTTTAACTCAACTGGTTGCAGTAGATTTTGCATAATTTTATTTACCCATAATGAATAATGTAGCACGAGCGAAGTATATATGAGTCTGCCTATGCGAGGAATAAAAGACAATCGGTGACATGACCAATTCAAAGATAGGCAGATAGGAGATTATCAGTAAACATTACAGTTATAATGACTTAATGGATGAGCAGGATAAGCGATTAATTGACGCAATAGAACATACTTGGGTCGTAAGGCCACCTAAGCAAGCTTTGGCAACGTTTGGAATAACATCGGTAAAGTATTATCTGGTAACCACGCCCGTGTATGAAGAATTGCATATTGAATCAGGCTCTGAAGAAGCGGTGGTACGAGAGGGAGTAGTAAGAGCTGAGCGACCTCAAGTAGTGACGCCTAATTATTTGCTGAATCATGAAGGATTTGGTGAAAATGCTGGGAAATTTTTACAGCATCTGATTGATGAATTTGGCCCTGATCAACCTGGTTTAATGTACAGGTATAAGAATGATGGTGGAGGGACTTCCGTAGTTTCAGGTTCGGAAGAGGAAGTTACAAAAAAGATTATTGAAAAATTGGATAAAGAGAATAAACCTTTGGAAGCAGTGATCAGGGGTTTAGATGATCTCTGGGATGTTTCACTAATGAAATTTATATATGAATTAACTGCACAATCTGCACGAGCGAATGCTGACGAAATGAAATCTCATGGCTTACTTAGAATGGAAGGATCAGTTCCTAAGGGTGCCCGACGTCGGATTGAATGGATGATTGAGGAAGCAAAAAAAGGGAATTTGGAACCATCCGAGGTTCATAAAGAGCTTGAACGGTGGGGTGTTTTTGACGAATACCAGGATAGGTTTTTGAAGCTATTTCGCTGAGAAGGAAATTAATTGATAGATATAGCAAAAATGCGTCTGTATATGACTCAAATTGGCTTAGCTACTCTAACATTGGCTTTAACAATTTGGGCGGCTGACTTGATCACCGGTTCAATCGCATCTAGAGCCGTGGTGGTAGGTGCGATTGCATCCACGGCGTTTATATTATTTATATCGCCTCATAGTAATACTGCTAGGCACAGGCATGTAATAGGCGGTCATTTGGTATCTATTGCTATCGCTCTTCCATTTGCATTGTTCGCAAACTCTGTTTCTGGAATTGCTTTTAGCTTTTACATTGCTATAGCAGTTGGCTTGTCCATGTTAGCTATGGCCGCAATTAATACTGAGCATCCACCAGCTGCTGGCACAGCGTTTGCGATTGTTGCACACGGGGTGAGCTTCTCACTTGTTTTTTTTGTGTTAATAGCTATTGGTTCACTCGTTGCGGTTCACTCAATTTTCAGAAGATGGATGAAAGATTTGTACTAGCGGTACCGTCTATCACCAATGCCAGAAGGTACGAAGTACTTTGTAGGTTTTAATAGCTGGGTTTCTGCAACTTCCCAGTCAGGCGGGGAATCACTGACAAATTCAGAGAAACAGGAGCCTGTACCTGCAAATTCCATTATTCGATGCATAGCTTTTTTATGAGGCTCCGAGTTTACAAATGCAAGCATTGCATCTCGGTCTTCCCACACCGTATAGGTATAAAATTGCTTATTCCACCATTTACCTCTTATCCCCCCAGCGTAGTAACCCGGCTGCAATCGGGCGAACTTGTAAATCTTCATGTTTAATCCCATGAAAGCGAGCGTTTGGGTAAAACGTTTCAAACTAAAAAAAGTGACAACGTGTATTCGCGGTTTAGGTTCGTAAAGTTCGACAGATTGTACCAATTGATTCCTCTAAGTTATGTGGACTCCACCGTTAACTTCTAGCAACGCACCAGTAGTGTAGGTAGATAAATCAGAACAGAAAAATACTATTGGCCCTACGGCTTCTTCAATAGAACCTGCTCTATGCAATGGGATTTCTTCTAGTGCTTTCTGCCGGGCGGTTTCAGGAATTCCTTGAACTGCTCCGTCTACATATTCGTTTTGTGATTCTATGGGTCGTGTCATACGGGTATCTATAAGGCCGAAGGCAAGTGAATTTGCTAGCACATTGAACATTGCACCTTCTATGGCAACTGTACGCGTCAATCCGGCAATCCCTGCTTTTGCTGCGGAATAATTAGCCTGCCCTAGATTTCCAAACCCGGAAAGAGAAGAGATAGTGACGATCCTTCTTGCTGGTACAGTGGTTCCGTTTTCTTTTTCTTCTCGCGCCTTTTCACGCATGATTTTGAAAGAATCACGTACAACTTTGAAAGTCCCGCCTAGATGTACATTTATTATCGTTTCAAATTGTTCATTAGTCATTCGATGGATCATGCCGTCCCACAAGAAGCCCGCAGCAGGGACTACTATATGAATATCCCCAAAAGTATCTAATGCTTTTTGCGCTAATTTTTCCCCTATATCGTCTGCAGTTACTGATTCTGCAATGCCAACTACTTCTCCTCCATCTTTTTGGATGCGTTTTATGGTTTCGTCTAATGGTTCTTGGTCTCGATCATTAATTACTAATTTTGCTCCTTCTTGAGCAAGCCGTAATGCGACTCCCTGACCTATACCTCGTCCCGCACCTGTGACGATCGCAACTTTACCTTTTATTCCATCAAGCATTTTTTTCTCCATTAAACGTGCTGTTACGTGATATGGAATCCCAATCGTTGTTCAGTTTTATGCGCAATATCTGAAAGTTGATTTTCTGAAAGCCCGTCAACTTTTATAGATACCACATGATCAAGATTGTATATAACGACAGGATTTTCGAGTATGAACCCTCTAGGCGTAGAGGGATTGAACGCATCATCTATTCTACTGGTCGTTCTTGCTATTAAGTCAGCAACACCTTCAGGTGTGTTCGGGGCAGGGTATGCGTGCTGAATAATTTGCCCAGTACTTGTGGTAACAGAGATAACTAATATAGCAGTATTCGATGAATTAGACATGAACTCCCTCTCAATTCTAATGTCAGGTACTATGATAAAGCTAACCCCAATTCAATGCGCAAACAAATTATGGTCATTGGTAGTATTTAATTATGAATTCTCAAGACGATGTAAAAGAATTACCAATATTAAAATTGTATATAGATGGTTTTGGACGCCAGGGTGAAGCTATAGCCAATTTCGAAGGGAAAACGATCTTCGTTTTTGGAGGTATCCCCGGTGAGACTGTTTTGGCACAGGTTATAGCGGAACGCAGGAGCTATACAGCCGCGGAAGTAGTTGAAGTGCTGGTGCCTTCAGATAAGCGGGTTTCTGCACCTTGCAAATTCTTTGGCCGATGTACTGGATGTCAATGGCAGCATATTAGTTATGACACTCAATTAGAGATAAAGCGTGACATTCTGATTGATGCACTCTTCCGGATTGGTGGAATAGAGCCGTTAGTCTTACCAACACTTGGGAGCGCTCAACAATTAGGCTATAGGAATCATGCTCGCTTCACTGTTAGCAAGGAAGGTGGGCGATTAGGTTATGTGCATAAAGAGCGCAGAAAGCATGTGGAGATTGAAAATTGCTTACTGATGGCGCCATGGATCAATGAAGCTATTGAATTGCTTCAAGGGAAAGTAAGTGAAACAACTCAGCTATCTCTTCGGTACGGGATGAATACGGGTAGTTATCTGCTTCAGCCAACTTTTCAAAATCCTGATATTTCACTCAAATCTGGTCAAAAATATTACGAAGAAATTCTTTTAAGCAAGAGGTTTCAAGTTTCTTCCCCTTCGTTCTTCCAAGTAAACTCTCTCCAGGCAGAACATATCGCACGTTTAGTTATAGATGAATTAGAACTTGATGGTACTCAAACCATTGTAGACGCCTATGCAGGAGTGTCTACATTTGCTGTGCTAATTGCAGACCAAGCTAAGAAAGTAATCGCGGTTGAAGAGTCTGCTTCTGCTTTGATTGATGCCACTGTTAATACTAAGGATATTAGTAATGTGGAGATATTTCAGGCAAAAACGGAAGAATTGCTTTCGAGTATTGCCGGCAATGAAATCGATGCAGTAATTTTGGATCCACCACGTTCTGGTTGTATGCAAGGTACATTGGATGCGTTACTGGACTTTCCTCCTCCAAAGATTGTGTATATTTCGTGCGAGCCTGAAACTTTGGCTAGGGATTTATCTATTCTTACAGCCGGCCCTTTTAAAATAAAAAACGTACAACCGATCGATATGTTTCCCCAGACCCACCATGTTGAATCAATCACGACCCTAATCAGGGACAATGACAGGTTAAATCTGATCAATGCAAGGCAATCACTCACATTAGCTTCAGGTTCTCCTCGGCGAATAGAGATTCTCCAAGGGCTAGGGTTAGAATTTGATGTTAAAACCTCTACAGTTGAAGAACCTTCGGTTCCGGATGGGACAAACCCAATAGAACTTGCAAAAAATAGAGCGTATGAAAAGGCTATATCGGTAGGATCAAATACATTTGAAGGAACAGTTTTGGGTGCAGATACGGTTGTGGAAATTGACGGGAGAATTTTAGGCAAGCCCAGCGATTCTGAGCAGGCACGGGAAATGCTCAATTTATTACGAGATAAAGAGCATAGGGTTATTACGGCAGTTTGTGCTTATGATGTTAGTGTTGGCGAGTTTTTGATTAGCCATAAAACATCAATAGTGCATATGAGGAAATACTCAGACGAAGATATCGAGACTTATATTGCATCAGGTGATCCTCTGGACAAGGCTGGTGCATATGCAATTCAAAATCACTATTTTGCGCCTGTCGAAAAAATCAACGGATGCTATTTGAATATTGTCGGTTTACCTGTGTGTACAACTCTGAACCTATTGCAAAGGTTTGGTATTAGAATAAAAAACGATTTACAGTCTTCTTTGTTAGGTCTGACAAGGTGCCCAGAATGTAAAAAAGCAGTGGGGCTGCAACAGCCTTCGGGCAGGAAGAGGCGATGAATATTTTTGGCATAGGTAATTTAGAATTACTGTGGGTCTTGATTATTGCACTTGTTTTACTTGGGCCAGCCCGAATGATAGACGCCGCGCGCTCTGCAGGTAAGTATTGGCGTGAGGCTCAGCATCTATTGAAAGCGACAGCAGATTCTGCCACTATCGATTTAGATAGGCCAATAGCTTCTCCAAAAACTAAATTAGAACCTATACCTCCACCTGAAGATTCTTTTTCAAGAAACGACGACGTTGGTGGTGATGCTTCGGAAAAAAGAGAAGTTTAGCTTTGGCTGAGGTTATGACGCTCCGGGATCATCTAGAAGAATTACGTAAACGTATTTTGTTCATAGTTGTTTTCATTGTGATCACAATGGTTGCGGCTTTTGTTTTTAGAGACACAATTCTTGATTTTTTGCTCGAACCAGGGTTTTCTCAGCTTGATGAAAAACCTATAGCGACTGAAGTGCTGGAAACAGTAAGCGTCACTTTCAAAGTTACGTTGATGGTCGCATTTGCTGTTTCTACTCCTGTTCTACTCTATCAATTAATCATGTTTGCATCACCTGGGCTCACTGTTCGAGAGCGGGTCTATCTATTTTTGTTTTTGCCAATGGTGATTATTGCCTTTACTACAGGAATGGCTTTTGCCTATTACGTTTTATTTCCACCGGCGTTTAATTTTCTTTTCAATTTTGGTTCAGAAAATATCAATGCAGAGATTCGTATTTCTAGCTATATAAATGTTCTAATTTCTTTGATGTTTTGGATGGGTGTCATATTCCAAATACCTTTAGTTCTTTTTGGACTTGCACGCTTAGGGGTTGTTACTCCAAGGTTGCTAGGAAGATTTCGGCGCTTTGCAATATTATTAGCCTTTGTTGCAGCCGCAATAATTACCCCAACATTCGATCCGGTAAATCAGACGTTAGTAGCCGTTCCAATAATCGTGCTTTATGAATTGGGTATTTTATTGGCACGGGTAGGTCAACTACTTAGGAAGAGATCACAAAACGATACAGAAAAAAAAGGATTTTTTAGAAAATTAGTTTCACGACTTAGGATTTGGAAGAGATAAATTTTTTAATTATTTTTTTTGGATTTTGAGGAAGATGCTTTTTGGGGAGTATCAGCGGAGGCTTCGCCTTCTATTTCCTCTTTAACGTCTGAGACAGAGCCTCGGAATTCTTTTATACCTTTGCCAAGGGCTCTCCCGATTTCAGGGACTCTACCAGCTCCGAATATTACAAGGACAATTACAAGAATTATCGTTAGTTCTGGCCAACCTAGTCCAAACGGCATAGCAGCCCTCCTCTTAGTACCTAGCATGCTCTCACACAGAATAGCACGGGCTGAGCTGGACTTAAACAAGTACGAGTGCATAAAGAATTACTTAGCATTATTAATTGGTACTGCGTATACACGTTCACGCGGTACTCCTTCGGAAAATTCAAATACGTGTCACTAAATTAAAGAACAGTGGAGTTTGAACAAATATTATTTATGCGGAAGAGATACGGACTCGGCAATCAGTTCAGTCAATGCAATTTCGTCGTTACTGCTTGATTTAATGGATATATCAGTTTTTAGAAGCATTGAGTAAAACTGGATAATAGCCTCTTTACTGAATCTTTTGGCTTGGTTTTCCGTTTTACGTATCACGAAGTCAGATTGAGTTCCGATGCGTGGCCCCCATTCATGGGGGCTTACGTTTTTTTCTAGCAGCTCTTGAGCAATCGCGATTTTCCTAGCTTGACTAGCGATCATGGATAGTAAGTAAGTTCCGGTCTGTCCATCGTAGAATAGCTGTTGAGTCGCTTTAAGTGCCTTTGCATATTTGCGGTCCATAATTGCATCAACTAACTCGAAAATATTGGCTTCACGAATTCTAGTTACTAACTCATTTACGGCATCAATAGTTATGGTGCCATTGCTGCAGTAAATTGATAATTTCTCAATTTCTGAGTTTAGAATCCATAGGTTGGAGCCAATCCGGTCTACAAGAGATTCGCTGGCATCATTGGTGATTTTTGCTTGATACATATGCGTACGATCAATAACCCATTGGAAAATAGCCTCTCTACGAAGTGGTCTGAATTCTTTGATCGAAACATTCCCATGGCTATTGCTAATACTAGTAATAAGATCATGAAGTTCATTCTTGGCAGCTAATCGATTTTCGAAGAAAACAACATCCGAAAATGAAGGTAGTTGGACGAGTAAATCCTGTAGTCCTTCTGGAACGGTTGTCTTTTTTTCCTTTGCACGCCTTGTGCGACTACGGTTTTCGCCGGAGCTCAATGCGCCATGAACGATTGCCATACGCCTATTGGCTAGAAAAGGTGCCACCATGCAGGCAGCACCAAGTGTTGCCGTCGTAAATTCATTGTTATCAATATGTGTGAGATTTGACTCTCTAAGATCTTCAGGACCAATGGCATCTAGTAATTCTTTTAAGAACTCATTTGAACTAAATGAATCTTCACCGTGTACTAAATAAATCAAAGCATCGCCTTTGGTTCTGGCGAATTGAGGTATATTAGTACTGAGGTCCGGGAAACGATGTTTTTCATAATTACAAGAATTTTGTCTATAGCCTATCTGATCTTTAGCAGATCTATTCCATTACGGTACAAAATTTTGCCACTTTTAGGAATGGCTTATTTTATCCTCCCTCGTGATCTCATTCTGGATTTAGCCCCTTTAGGGCTGTTAGACGACTTACTAGTTTTCTCTTTATTATTTAGCTTGTTTGTCTCGAAAAGCACAACTTTTCTTCGAGGTAAGAACAAAAGGAAAGTAGAGGATGATTCAATACATATTACTGATTTTGAATTAGCAGATGATGCTGAGGATGATTCAGAAGAGAAAAACAAGCAAGAGAAAGAATAATTGTTGCGTAAAAATACATCGATTTGAGAAAAACTGACACCGTCAAGGAGATTTTATGTCTACTAACCCATTAAAAAAACACTCTGCAGAAATGACTGATGGCCCTTCTCGTGCACCAGCGAGATCGATGCTCAAGGCTATTGGTTACACTGACGAAGATCTCTCAAAACCCATAATTGGGGTAGCAACTACTTGGATTGAAACCATGCCCTGTAATTACAATCAAAGAGAACTTGCTAAATATGTAAAAGAAGGAATTCGCGAAGCTGGCGGTACGCCAATGGAATTTAACACTATCTCTGTTTCGGATGGCGTGACTATGGGCACGGAAGGAATGAGGGGCTCTTTAGTCAGTAGAGAGGTGATTACTGATTCCATTGAAACCGTGGTAAGAGGGCATTCCTTTGACGGATTGGTAGTTTTGGTTGGGTGCGACAAAACACTGCCTGCTGGAGCTATGTCATTGGCTCGTTTAAATCTGCCTGGTTTAGCTTTTTATAATGGGTCGATTGCACCTGGGAAAATTGATGGCAGGGATATAACTATTCTTGATGTTTTTGAAGCAGTTGGCGCACATGGAGCAGGCAAAATTGATGATGCGCGACTGAAAGCGATAGAGGACGCTGCTTGCCCTGGAGCGGGAGCCTGCGGTGGTCAATTTACCGCTAATACCATGGCAATGGCATTAGAATTCCTTGGGATTAGCCCTGCAGGGGCGAACGCTGTGCCTGCGGTGGGGAGTTCTAAGGCAGATGAAGCAAGGAAAGCCGGCAGACTTGCAATGGAATTACTGAAGAGCGATACAAAACCGCGAGATATTATGACAAGGGAGGCATTCGAGAACGCCATTGCAGGGGTTGCTGCAACTGCTGGCTCAACTAACGCTGTGCTTCATTTGCTTGCGATTGCCCGTGAAGCCGGTGTTCAATTGACAGTCGACGATTTTGATGAAATAGCATGGCGTACTCCTATTGTTGCTAGCATGAAACCGGGTGGGGAGTATGTCGCTGAGGATTTATACAATGCTGGTGGGTATGGATTAGTTTCGCAACAATTGGTCACTGCGAATTTGGTCAATGCTGATGAACGAAACGTCAGCGGGCAGAGTTTTAAGGAAATTGCATCTGCCACAATAGCGGATCCCGATCAAAAAGTAGTTTTGCCAATTGATCAGCCTGTTAATCCTCATGGCGGAGTTGCGATACTTCGCGGGAACCTATCACCAGAAGGCTGCGTTGTTAAGCTTGCAGGACATGGTAGGAGATTGCACCGAGGTCCTGCCAAAGTATTTGAGCGCGAGGAAGAATGTTTTTCAGCTGTGAGAAATGGAGAGATCGTTGACGGAGATGTCGTAGTAATTCGTTATGAAGGCCCAGTCGGTGGGCCTGGTATGCGAGAGATGCTTGGCGTAACCGCAGCAATTCAAGGTGCGGGGCTGGGTGATACGGTGGCCTTAATCACTGATGGTAGATTTTCAGGTGCCACACATGGCTTTATGGTCGGCCACATAACTCCTGAGGCTGCTGTTGGTGGCCCAATTGGTTTAGTAAAGAATGGTGACTATATAGTCCTAGACGTTGAAAATAGAGAATTAAATTTGGAAGTAGATTCCGAGGAACTATTGCGGCGTAAAGCTGAATGGACTGCCCCTGCGCCAAAATATACCACTGGAGTATTTTCAAAATATGCAAAAAGCGTTGCTTCCGCGAGCGAAGGCGCGATAACTAGCCCAGGTCTTACGGGAAGTATCTGGTAAGGGACATTTGTAACTGGCGAGATGCATAAATAGGGATATATCTTTGCCCTATGATTAGTTATATGTCCCTTTTTCTCGGGGTTTTTATCACAGCACTAGGAGTATTTGCTCTCTGGGTTGCTATTAGGCTATTGCGCCAGCCTCCAAGTATTGAGCCCAATGCCATAGAAGAGCGCTTGGAGCTTGTCCTTGAATCTTTTGATAGATTAGCTTCTCGAGTTGCTGAAAAAGTCGATCTAGCTGATATCGCAGTACATGTGAAAAATGTAAGCACACAGACTGATGAACTGCATCGTGTTATGTCGAATAATCAATTAAGAGGCTTGTGGGGCGAGCGTATCGCAGAGGACATCCTGACTTCTGCCGGATTAATTGAAGGAATAGGTTACTATCGGCAAAAAGTTCAGCAGGAATCAGGCTCACGTCCCGATTTCACCTTCCCTTTGCCCGGTGGTCTTCGATTAAACATGGACGTTAAGTTCCCGATGGAAAATTATCGTAAAATGCTTGATTCTATCGAAGGTCGAGATAAGGAATTAGCTCAAAAACAATTAATGCAAAATGTTCGCACCCAAATACGTGAAGTTTCGACTAGGGATTATATTGATCCAACCAGCGGGACTGTTGACTGTGCTTTAATGCTCATACCCAGCGAAAGTGTTTATACTGATCTTCAACGATTAGCTCCAAATTTAATGGATTTTGCTCTATCAAATCGTGTGGTCTGTTGCTCACCATTAACTCTATTCGCTGTATTAGCTGTTATTCGGCAAGCTTCTGAAAGTATGCAGCTTACGCAGGCTTCAAGAGATCTTGCTGTTTCTTTGGGCAAATTTCGTACCGAGATATCCAAATTTTTTGAGAAAATTGATAACTTGAGTACTAGATTTGATTCAGCCCAAGGGGTTTTGGATGAAATTAATGGAATTAGGCGTAAAAAATTACAAGCCAGTGTTAATAGCCTCTTAAGTTTTGATCAGATTGACCGTGATTAGCCAGTATGTGATTGATATCAAAATACGCGAGCGTTTTTTCCCTTTATAACGTACAATCGCGATTCCGAGTTTTTATTAAGAGGTGATTGATGCCGGGTCCACTTGAAGGAATCAGGATCATTGACTTGACTCGTATTTTGTCAGGGCCTTTTTGCACGATGCTTATGGCTGATCTTGGAGCAGACGTTATAAAGGTGGAACAACCTGTAACTGGTGACCCAGCTAGAGGTAATGGGCCTTTCCTTAGCCCACCAGAATCTACAGAGGATAGTAACCAGTACAGTACTTACTTTATGAGTATCAATAGAGGTAAGCGCAGCATTGCAATTGATTTATCTAAAAGCGATGGTAGGGAAATACTACTGCAACTTATAGACTCTGCTGATGTACTCATCGAAAATTTCCGACCAGGTACTATAGAACGATTAGGTTTGGGGTACGAAACGGTTAAGGCAAGAAACCCTAAAATTATTATGGCCTCGATCTCAGGTTTTGGGCAAACTGGGCCATATGCACACAGGCCTGCACTTGATGTGATTGTTCAAGGTATGGGAGGGATGCTTAGTATTACGGGGGAACCCGGCAGGGGTCCTGTGCGCCCTGGCGCAAGCATTGGTGACATTACCGCTGCACTTTTTACCACTATTGCTATCGAATCTGCGTTATTGGAAAGAAATCAATCCAATGAAGGGCAGTATATTGATGTATCAATGTTGGATTGCCAAGTATCAATCATGGAAAACGCTTTTATGCGTTATTTTGCTCTTGGGCAGATACCGGAGCGCATAGGTACTCGCCATCCTAGTTCGACACCATTTCAAGCATTTGAGACATCTGATGGGCACGTAGTAGTAGCAATCATGGGAGGATCTACGGATCAATGGCCACTTTTTTGTGCGGCGATTGATAGAGTAGATTTGATAGATGATCAGAGGTACCTAACGGGTTGGGGTCGTACGCAAAATTATGATGAATTGATCCCAATAATTGAACAGGCCATGAGAGCAAAAACGACAATTGAGTGGGTAGAAATCCTTAGTGAAATGGGAGTTCCAGTTGGCCCAGTGCAAAACATAGAGCAAGTGGCGAATGATCCACAGGTTAACCATAGAGATATGTTTATTAGCATGGATCACCCAAGTATTGGCCCAGTAAAATTCACTGGGAATCCTCTGAAGTTTTCTCGTACTCCAGTTGTGCCGGAGAAATTTCCGCCTCAATTGGGTGAGGATACTACGCAAGTACTGCAGGCTATTGGGTTTACGGAGAATCAAATTTTTGAGCTCCGTGAAAACGGGGTGATTGAGTAATGCTTGCAGGGGCAATATTATCTCTGTTCTCTGCATTTTCATTTAGCGTAAATGCAATTCTGGTCCGTAGAGGAATTGCGAGTGCAGGTGCAACGGCCTCCCAAGGAGCATTCATTACTGTATTGCTTGGAGTTCCATTTGGTCTTTTGGCAGTTGCTATTACTGGTCAATTATTCAATTTTGATGAAATTTCTATGAATGGGTACTTGATGCTAGCCTTGGCTGGGATAGTCCATTTTGCCTTTGGTCGCTATTGCAATTATAGGGCTATTGGTGCTGTAGGAGCTGCTCGTGCAGGTCCGATACAGGCAGTCACAGTTCCTTACAGCGTGGGAATGGCTGTTCTCTTGCTGGATGAGAAGCTTACGCCTCTGATGCTACTTGCGATAACTTTAATATTACTTGCACCAGCCGTGATGATTGAGCGCACCACTATGTCATTTGGCTCGAAAGGCAGCTCCGAAACTGGAGAGATTGAACTAAGGCAACTTGAGGGTTATAGCTTTGCGCTGCTAGCTGCCGTTGCATACGGTACAAGCCCACTGTTAATTCGCGCAGTCGTAGAAGACTCTACTCGTACTGCTGCTATAGGTACATTTGCGGCATATTTTGGTGCATCAGCATTGCTTGTGGCTACACTGGCAATACCTACCAGGAGAGAACTGATGGGTACAATTAATTTAAGGTACATGCGCCTTTTTGGAGGCGCAGGTCTCGCTGTGTTTCTTGCCCAGCTTTTAAGATTTTTTGCTTTATCTATAGCTGACGTTGTTGTGGTTAACCCACTGCAGCGGTTGGTCAATGTATTTACACTGCTGTTGTCCTATGCAGTTAATAGGTCGATAGAGAAAATTAACTTTAGAGTAGTATTGAGCGTGATAATTTCTCTTTTGGGCTCGGGGCTTCTTATTTTGGCTGCTATTAATTCGTAGATTTATACATTTCTAAAGCCGAACTGTAATCCTCTGGCGTATTGATGTTAGTAATAACATGCGGATCATTCATAGGTATAAAAATTCGCTGGTCTTGATACTTTAGAATTATTTCTCGTAGGCCCATCTTTTCTTCAGTAATTGATAGTAAATCTCGCATTAGACTGCAGTGAAAAATGATAGGATGCCCATTTTTTCCATTGAAGGATGGCGTTGCAATTAATGCCTTAGATTCAATCCATTTATCAATTAACGTTTTGATTATTGTTTTCGAGCGAGGTTGATCGACTGAGATAATCAAAATTCCATCAGGAGTGGTATTTATATTACTTAAACCCTTAATAATCGAACTTGATCGTCCGTTGTCATACTCTTGGTTAATTACAATTTGAGTATTGCTGTCCGAGAGTTCGTCTGAAACTAATTGATGATCGTGGCCGACTACAGTGATAATTGGGTCGAGCCCAGCTGCAGAAAGATTCTCAATTTGGTAGGAAATTATAGAACTTGCATTTCCCCAAGGTAGCAATGCTTTTGGTGTATTCATTCTCGATGATCGGCCTGCGGCCAGTAGTACTGCAGCAATAGATGGCATATATTATTTTTCGCTGGATGTTATTTTGCTTACCTTTTTAACGATCTTGTCTATTTGACTTGCCGCCATTGTCATCGCCTCTCCATTACGCTCATGTCTCCATGCGACAATTTCGGCCATGATACTGAGAGCTATTTCTTCAGGTGATCGCCCTCCCAAATCTAATCCGATAGGCGCATGAATTTGGCGGAGCCTACTTTCTGGGACGCCTTGCTTAAGTAAGGATTCATAAATCATTATTGTTTTGCGGATACTACCTAGGAGTCCAACATATCCTGCTTTTGTTTTCGCTGCGCTGAAAAGTGCGAGATCATCAAAATTATGACCTCTAGTACCTATGACTATCGCAGTGTTAGGCGTAATAGGGAAAAAATCCAAACCTTTTTCATAAGGAGCAGTATTGACCATTTCAGCCATTTGAAAGCGTTCTTTGCTAGAGAATTCTTGCCTATCATCAGTGACCATAATCCGATATCCAAGCGTATGTGCAAGATTTGCAACTTGTAAATTCACATGCCCCCCACCGATCAGCACTATTGAGGCGGGGGCAGTGTAGCCTTCTATAAATATTTCATCATTTTGTTGAGTAATGAATCTGTGAGTCTTCCCCATTTCCATAAGAGAAGTTGCTTTCGGAGTTATTTCTACGTCAAGCTTGGAGTCCCCTAAAGTTCCAGAAAGTACACCAGTTGAATCAATGATAAGCTGGGATCCAATTTCCAATCGATTACTCGAGACGACCGTAGCAACAGATAGGTTTTTTTCGCCAGCGTAAGCACTGGATATCATTGCCGGTATTTCTCGTTTTGAGCCTTGGCCAATTATGGGTTCTATATAAAAATACATAGTTCCTCCGCACACGAGCCCATCGCGTGCAGCGATATCTTCATTTAGATAATACCTTTTGTAAGACGGACCCGATTTTTCTCTCAATGCTTCTTTGGCGGCAAACCAAATGTCTCCCTCTACGCATCCTCCTCCAAGAGTTCCAACCGTGGACCCGTCTTTTTTCACCAGAAGACTTGCCCCTGGTTTTTGAGGTGTGGACCCTTGAGTATGAATAACCTTCGCTATTACAAAATCTTCCTCAGAACTAGAGAGATTTGCAGCTTCGTCGTATACAGATTTCATAAAAATGGCCCCCAGCTTCATCATAACTGTATTAATTTTAACATTCCTTACCTAGGTCATCTCAATTGTTCCGGTGTACAATCTCGAGGTCCATTAAAATATGCTTTTTTGCATATTTGTATATAAGAGATTGGTATGCCGATAAAAAAAATTTCTATTGAACAGAAAGATCTAATTGATCTACGGGCTAGGATTCGCCATTCTGCAGCACATGTCATGGCTGATGCAGTTTTAGCATTATTTCCTGATGCCCAATTTGCAGTTGGTCCATCTACAGATGACGGATTTTATTACGATTTTGCAGTGGAACGCCCTTTTACTCCTGAGGATCTTGAAAAAATCGAAAAACACATGCTTCACACGATTCAACAGAGCATCGCGTTCAAATATTCTGAGATTAGTCGCGCTGAAGCGATAAAATATTTTTCGAATCAGGAATTCAAGCTACAAATTATTGATTCAATTCCAGTTGATCAAACAATAAGTACATATTCACATGGAGATTTTGTAGATTTATGTCGTGGTCCTCACGTGGATAACAGCGCCGATATTGTGGCGGTAAAATTAATGAGCGTAGCTGGTGCCTACTGGCGAGGTAATGAGCAAAATGCAATGCTTCAAAGAATTTACGGCACTGCATGGGAATCCGAGGATGCACTCCAAGAGCATTTGCATAACTTAGATGAGGCTGCAAAAAGAGACCATCGACGCTTAGGGCAGGAGCTCAGATTATTTTTTTTCGATTCCATTGCCCCGGCTAGTCCGTTTTTCCTCCCCAATGGGACCACTCTTAGTAACACTTTAGTGGATTACGTGCGGGATTTATATCAACGTTATGGGTATAAAGAAGTGATCACGCCCCAAGTATTTGATGCTGAATTGTGGAAAAAATCAGGTCATTATGAAAACTACAAAGAAAATATGTACTTCACTTTCGTTGAAGACAGAGAATTTGGTGTAAAGCCAATGAATTGCCCGGCTGCGGCTTTAATTTATGGCGCAGATTTGCACTCCTACCGTGATCTACCCTTACGTTATGCAGATTTTGGACGACTTCACCGTTTTGAAAGATCAGGTGTTACTCACGGATTAACCAGGGTACGAACTTTTTCGCAAGATGACGCGCATATATTTTGCGCACCGGATCAAGTGGAATCGGAAATTTCAGCATTTATATCTATGGTGCAAGAGACTTTTGATGTATTTCGATTTAATGACGTCAGGGTTGCACTTTCTTTACGTCCTGAAAAAAGGATTGGGACTGATAAATTATGGGACATAGCTGAAGGCGCATTAGCGTCTGCTTTGGATAATAAAAATATTGAATATGAGCCTATCGCCAATGAGGGAGCATTTTATGGCCCTAAAATAGATTTTTTTATCGCAGATGCAATTGGTCGTGAATGGCAATTGAGCACTGTTCAGCTTGACTATAATTTGCCTGAACGATTTGACTTAGAATATGTAGATTCAGAGGGCGTACGCCAAAGACCTGTCGTTATACATCGGGCAATGCTTGGTAGCCTAGAGAGATTTTTGGGTGTAGTAATTGAGCATTTTGGAGGAGCCTTTCCCACATGGTTAGCACCGATTCAAGCCCAAATTATTCCAATTGCAGATAGGCATCTTCCTTATGCGTATCAGCTACAAACTTCTCTTGATGGTAGAAATATTCGCTCCGACGTGGATAGCCGAAGTGAGCGGATGGGCGCCAAAATTCGTCAAGCTCAAGTCAATAAGATTCCATATATGTTGATTGTTGGTGATAAGGAGCAGGAATTAAATGGAGCCGCTGTCAGGCTACGGTCTGGAGAAGATCTTGGAGTCATGAGTGCGGATTCAATTTGTGAACGTATTTTTAATGAAATTGTTGCAAGGTCTTAGGCGGGTACCTTGAAACCAGATTCTATTGCGGTTGTAGGTACGACATTGTGGGGAGCCACTCTGTCTATAATGCTAGCTCGCCAAGGTCACAAGGTAAGCTTGATTGCTCGCACATTGGATGAAGCAGAACTTCTGAGTTCAGAGCGTAGCTTTGAAAACAGGTTGCCTGGTTACCGATTCCCTGACTTATTAGAGATTACGTCGGATTGGACAGAAGGGCTTTCCAATGCAAGCATTATCGTATTTGCGGTTCCTAGCAATTCTATGAGAGACAACGCTCGAAGGGCTTTTTCTTCAATAAAAAATGATCCAATTGTAATTTCCGCATCAAAAGGTCTGGAAAAAGAAACATCTAAGCGTATGAGTGTAATTCTTCATGAAGAATTAGGAATAGGCCAAGAATTAATTTGCGTTTTATCCGGACCGAATTTAGCTCGCGAAATAGTTCAGGGGTTACCTGCATCTTCCGTCGTGGCTTCCTCTTCCGAAGAGGCCTCTTTAATCGCTCAATCGGTGCTTAACTCAAATGTTTTTAGGGTTTATACCAATACCGATATTGTTGGCACTGAAATAGCAGGAGCTCTTAAGAATATTATTGCAATTGGAGCTGGTATCTGCGATGGAATGAGCTTGGGAGACAATGCTAAAGCGGGTTTTATCAACCGTGGCTTAGCTGAAATGACTCGCTTAGGAGTAGCATGTGGTGCACAGCCTTCAACTTTTGCAGGAAATGCTGGATTAGGTGATTTACTGGCGACATGTTACAGCACGCAAAGCCGCAATTACCGAGTTGGAGTGGCTTTAGCAAACGGACAATCCCCTGAAGATGCAATTCGCTCACTTGGTGGAGAAATTGCTGAAGGGGTCTGGACTAGCTTTAGTGCTGCAGAGTTAGCCGAAAATTTAAACATTGAGATTCCGATCATTGAGATGACCAATCGAATAATCAAAGGTACTGTGTCGCCGTCTAGTGCACTGAATGAATTTATGAATCGATCTATTAAGCAAGAAAACTAAGATTTTTTGCTTACTAAACTTATCCAATCGTCATCTTGGAATTGCTCAATAATTTGAAAACCATTGTTACTAAATGAATCTGCTACTTCCTTTAGTCGATTCATAAGTATTCCAGATGTAATCAAGGTACCATTTGGTTTCAAGCTACGATTCAACTCAGGGGCTAATTTTGCAAGTACTACTGAATTGACGTTAGCCAATGTCAAATCAGACCATTCGAAAGGTATATTTGGGTTTGGTAGCGACCCGTTGTAAAAGCGGACTTTCCCCGAAACGGCGTTTGATACCAAATTCTCCCTTCCCGCTTTTACCGCTACTGAGTCAATTTCAACTCCAAGTACTTTTGCAGCTCCTAGTTTGGCCGCTCCGATACTTAATATTCCCGATCCGGATCCAACATCAAGTACATTATCTGCGGGCTTTATGAATTCCTCTAAGCATTGCAATGTTCGTCTTGTTGTAGGGTGGTGGCCAGTACCAAATGCTAGCCCTGGGTCAATTTCAATTACGATACTTTTACGATCTGGCTCAAGTTTATGCCAAGGAGGTTGTACTATTATGTGCTTCCCAATTCGTAGCGGAGTGAAATGAGCCTTCCAGGCGTTTTCCCATTCGCTTTCTTCAATCTTTCTTTCTTCAAATTGCTCCAGTTCAGTTAATTTACCGATCAATTGCAGCCCTATGTGCAACATTTCTTGGTTTGTTTTAAAAGCAGGAGTTTGAGGAATGTAAGTTCTGAGTATTGCGCTAGGACTTTCTGGTGGGGATTCTCCCTCGTCTGGATTCCATCCGCCTTCATGTTCAATCACAAGGCCGTCTTTACCGTATTTTTTGAATAGCTCCGCTACTGGTTCTACGTATTCAAAAGGGACTTTTACTTTGAATTCGATCCAAAAGCTTTCTGTCATTAAGACTCTTTCATGGACTTTTGGAGCTTTTCTAGAAGATCACGTTGTTCCTTGGATAGTTTTGAGGGAGTGGCAACATGGATACTGACAATGTGATCACCGCGCCGACCATTTTTGTTGAGGTGGGGTATACCTTTGGATTTAAGCCTCAATACTTCGCCAGATTGTGTACCCGATGGAATTTTTACTTCCACTATTCCATCGAGCGTAGGAATCTCGACTGTAGTGCCAAGTGCAGCTTCTGGGAAATTCACCTCCAGATCGGACAGAACATTATTCTCAGCACGTTTGAAAATGCTATGCTTCATAATTCGAATATTTACCAAAAGGTCGCCTGCTTGGCCACCATAATCACCGGCATCGCCTTGTCCATCTAGGCTGAGATTTGCTCCTTCAAATACACCTGCTGGTATCGGAATTTTAATTTTATGAGATTTATTTTCCCGTCCTCGCCCTCTGCAGGCCTTGCAAGGGTTGAGAATTTTTTCTCCACTTCCAGTACAAACGTTGCATATTGCCTCTGTTACGAATTGACCAAAAACAGAGCGTTGAGTACGTCGAACTTTGCCACTGCCCTGGCAATTAATGCACTGCTCTGGATTTGTACCGGGCTCTGATTTACTCCCAGCGCATGTTGCGCATTTTTCTACTCTGGTAATTTCAATTTCTTTGGTTATTCCAAATGCAGCTTCTTCAAATGTGAGGGAAATATTTGTCTGTAGTGTTCTTCCTGATCTAGCTCTGGAGCGCTGAGTGGTTCCGCCTCCAAAGAATGCATCAAATATGTCGCCAAATCCCCCAAAAACATCAAATCCCTCAAAGCCTTGACCTCCGGATGAATTTACTCCGGCGTGCCCAAATTGATCATATTTTGCACGTCTATTTGGGTCGCTTAATATCTGGTAGGCTTCGTTGACTTCCTTGAATTTCGCATCGGCACCTGGTTCTTTATTACGATCTGGATGAAATTCCATCGCCTTTTTGCGGAACGCTTTGCGTACTTCTTCCTCGTTGGCATTTCTATTAATGCCTAATGTTTCGTAATAATCTCTTTTTGTGGTCATATCTATTTAGGATTCTCTAAGGCTAGGATCAGTTCATTTAGAAACTTAGATAAGTATTGGACACTGGCAATTGCTTTCCCGTAATCCATTCTAGTAGGCCCAAGTGTGCCAATTATTCCCATGTCTCCGCCTGGAGTCCCGTAAGTTGCATATACGATACTGTACGGTCGGAGGCTTTCCTCATGACTTTCTTCACCGATGATTACTTTTACTTCTGATGGTACAGAGGGTTCTGCAAAAATCTTTGATAAGGATCGCTCTTCTAATACTCCTGCAGCATCCTGAGCTTTCTGTCGCGATTGAAATTCAGGTTGGTTTAGTAAATTGCGTAGCCCATTGGTGTATAAAATTTGGGTATCGTTTTTTTGTACATCAGTCAGAACATGGATTGTTTCAGTTATCACCGCATCATAAAGCGCAGATTCGCTACTTCTGCTATCCCACAATTTACGAAGATCACCTGCACTGCAACCTGTAATAATAGTATTCAAGTGGTTTGCAGTATCAGTCATAGCATTTTGATCAACGGCCCCTTCGAAACGAACCATCCGTTGACTTACCCTAGCTTCCTGCATAACGACTACCAATAAAGCATCATTGTCATGTAGGTGCACCAATTGTATTTGCTTAACACGCGCTACTACTGGCTTAATTGTCGTTGCAATAGTCAAATTGGTGACGGCGCTTGATAGTACCTCCGCTGCACTTTTGGCCCAAAGTATTGGATCTGCTGTATCTGGGTGTATAGATTTTCGGACGTTACTTTCAAAATTATCGGGTAATTGTGACGACCTTATAGTTCTCTCTACGTAAAAACGATAGCCAGGGTCAGAAGGAATACCTCCTGAAGAGGAATGCGGCCTTGAGATATAGCCAAGTTCTTCAATCTCAGCCATATCGTTGCGGATAGTTGCGGGGCTGACATGTAACGCATACCTTTTTACTAGTTGCTGAGAGGCAACCGGCACCGCCGTTTGAATATAATCTGCAACTATTATTTCAAGCAGCGTCTGTCGACGTAAGTTAAGGCCTGCAGGTTGATTATGTGTTGTATTAGCAGTCGATGTATCCAAGTGCTAACGCTCCTCCGACGAATGTAGCATTGGAGTTGTCGTCGAGTCAACGACAAACCCAATGGATTGTAAAATTGGATGGTATTGGTATTGTGAAATCAATCTCAATTAGATTGACTCATTAGGATGCTTTTGCTAGAGTCGTTTCTCAATACACAGCACTAAATGGGGGCCAAATGGTACTACCTGGAGTTCAACTTCGAGAATTGCGTAGGACCTACGGTTTTGAGGAAGTTGCGATTGTTCCAGGTGACGTTACTACCAACCCCGACCTTTCTCGTACAGATCTCTCCATAGGGCCCTATAATTTCACAATTCCAATACTTGCTTCGGCTATGGACGCCATAGTTGATCCTCAATTTGCTGGATTGATGGCTAGTGCTGGTGGCCTTGGAGTCATGAATCTAGAAGGCTTGTATTGTAGATATGAAGATCCTACTGACGCCTTAAAGGAAATTAGCTCTGCTCCTAAGGAGAACGTCACTGATGTGCTTCAGCGTGTTTACACGGCGAAATTCAATGAAAACCTTGTGGGGAGGCGCGTCGAGGAAATCAAGGCAACTGGTGCTGTGGCAGCGGTCTCTGTCACTCCGCAAGGTACTAAACGTCTAGCGCCTCTAGCTGTTGAAGCTGGTGCAGATATCATTGTAGTCCAATCTACTGTTACTACTGCTCGACATATTTCTAATAGCTTTACAGGACTACGCCTCAATGAATTAACTTCCCAGATAGGCGTACCGGTACTTGTTGGCAATACCGTCACAAGTAGTGCCTCACTAGAGTTAATGGAGCAGGGGATTGATGGGATTCTAGTTGGTGTTGGCCCTGGAGCTGCATGTACAACACGTGACGTTACTGGAGTGGGGGTCCCACAGGTTTCAGCTACATTGGAAGTTGCTGCAGCTCGAGACGAATTTTTTGCGCGTACTGGAAAATACGTTACGGTTATTACCGATGGTGGTATACGAATCGGGGGAGATCTTTGTAAGGCTATAGCTGCTGGTGCAGACGGTGTAATGATTGGTACTCCTTTTGCACAAACAAACGAGGCTCCTGGTGGAGGTTTTAACTGGGGCATGGCTAGCCCACATCCTGCTTTACCACGAGGAACTCGTATCAACGTTGGGGTGCGAGCAAGTCTCGATGAAGTGCTTTTTGGGCCTAGTCATCGTACTGATGGAACACAAAACCTTGTTGGTGCTTTGCAAATTAGTATGAGTATGGTCGGAGCACAAACGGTAAAAGAATTCCATGAAAAAGCTGAACTTGTAGTTGCACCAACAATCGCAACGGAAGGCAAAATTTTCCAGCGATCTGGGCAGATTTAATTTATAGATATACACAAATGCTATAAGTATGTTTGACCAGAATTCCTTTTTATAAGTATCCTAAATCTGCATCTGACCACTCGGCAGATAGCTTTTCCATAGAATTTCTCTTTGATATGCGTATCGATAAGAGGTGAGTTCGATCTTATGAACGGTACATTGACAGATGTTCACGGTCTTAAAGTAGGCCACTATACCGATCTCAGCAATGCTACGGGTTGTACCGTCATAATTGCTGAAGAAGGTGCAGTACCTGGAGTTGATGTTAGAGGAGCTGCGCCTGGCACTAGAGAAACTGATCTTATTCGCGCTGAAAATACTATAGAAAAAATCAATGCCATAGTTCTGAGTGGCGGTAGTGCATTTGGTCTGGATTCTGCATCTGGTGTGATGAAATACCTAGCAGAAAAGAATATTGGACATATGGTCGGAAAACATGTGATCCCTATTATCCCCTCAGCTATTATTTTTGATTTGAACATAGGAAATTCCGTGACTCCTAATGCCGCGAATGGTTATCTTGCTGCGTCTGTCGCTGTCGCAGATACCGTACCGCAAGGTACTGTCGGGGCTGGTACTGGTGCGACTGTGGGTAAGGCTTTAGGTATAGATAATGCGATGAAAGGCGGCTTGGGTAGTTACTCTATAGATTTAGGGGACGGTGTTGTGCTGTCCGCATTAGTGGTTGTTAATTCTGTTGGTGGAGTACATGACGCCTATGATGGAAAGCTTTTAGCTGGCCCCAATGCAATAGGTGGTCGACCAGAAGACAGTTTTTCGATTTTTGCTGATCACAATTATGGTAAGCAGAAATCTATTCAACCTGAACATTTAGGGAACACAACTATAGGCGTAGTTGCCACGAATGTTAATTTAACAAAGGCCCAATCTAACCGATTGGCAATGATAGCGCATGACGGATTAGCCCTAGCTATTAGGCCCACACATACTATCCACGATGGTGACACTATGTTTGCGCTTGCTACTGGTGAAATTGACGCATCCGATGAATTCCCGCGCTTGGTTGCACTTACACCCCTAGTAGTAAGCAGGGCAATTGTTGCTGCAGTGCAGAATGCTACATCACTTTATGGGTTTCCCAGTGCAAGTAAGGGCAAAAATGAGCAGTGAAAATTTTAGAATTGGTTTCATTGGAGCAGGCAGACTGGCGCAAATTTTGGCGCCTGCTTTGCATGATAAGGGATATTTAATTACTTCAATCTCAAGTCGTTCGCATAGTTCTGCCGTTGCTCTTAGTGAAAGAATTCCTGGTTCATGTGTTAGTGAAATCAAAGATGTTGATGCTGATTTAATATTTATAACGACTTCAGATTCAGCTATCTCTGAGGTTGCATCTAACGTTTACTGGAATTCAAGGCAATATGCGGTTCATTGTAGTGGAGCTTCTTCATTAGAGAAACTGGACTACGCTAAAAGAATGGGTGCAAGCGTTGGTTCCTGGCATCCTTACCAAACGTTTAATAAATTTACTTCCCTTGAGGGTGTTACCTTTGGTATTCAGGCTGAAGTTTCTTTGACAGAAATATTGAGAGAAATGACATTGAATCTTGGCGGAATACCCATAGAGATTCCGTCTGATTTACGCCCTTTGTACCACGCTTCATCAGTTATGAGCTGCGGGTATTTAGCTACTTTAATTTATTCGGCTGCATTATTGTGGACTAGTACAGGTCTTTCTGAAGAGAAAGGATTTAATGCTATCTTAAAAATAGCAAGGTCTACTCTGGATGCTATAGAAGAACTTGGAGTGCCCAGTGCAATGACGGGTCCGATTATTAGAGGTGATAAAGGAACGGTAAATTTGCATAAGGACTTAATAGAAAGGCACTTACCTTCATTATGGCCGTTTTATGAGCAAATTAGCCTATTGTCAGTCATGATTGCACAGGAAAATGGTATTTCGGATAGTAATGTGGATTGGTCAGATATCTTCAGGATTGGGCAAGAGGAACTACAATGCGATTAAGAACAACTGCTCTAAAAGAGATGAAACTAGCAGGTAATCAGATTACGTGCATTACTGCTTATGATTACCAAATGGCCCTACTTGTAGAAGAGGCATCAATCGAAGTGATACTTGTAGGAGATAGCTTAGGCAATACTGTATTAGGTTACGACTCAACTATCCCGGTCACTCTAAACGACATGATTCACCATACTAAAGCGGTGGCAAGAGCTTCCAAGTCCTCACTAATTGTTGCGGATATGCCGTTCCTTACCTATAACGTAACTATTGAAGAGTCTTTACGAAATGCTGGGCGCTTAATACAAGAGGGGGGTGCACAGGCAGTGAAACTTGAAGGCGGGAAGCCCGTTGCAAATGTAATTCGCAAACTAACTGAACTAGGAATTCCTGTAATGGGGCACTTAGGGCTAACTCCACAGTCAGTACATCAAATGGGTGGTTATATGGTTCAAGCTCGGACTTTTGATCAGGCAAAAAATTTGATCGAAGACGCACAAATCCTCCAAGAATCTGGCGCATTTGCAGTTGTGCTTGAGGCTGTCCCGTCAGAACTTGCAAAACTAGTTACCGAAAGATTATCGATTCCAACTATCGGAATTGGTGCTGGCAATTATTGTGATGGCCAAATTCAAGTAATTAATGACATTTTAGGGTTTAGTTCACACTCTCCCAGGCATTCAAAGCAATATGCAGATATTAACGCGGTGGTTTTGAATGCCTTGAATGGCTATGCCCAGGAAGTGCGCGACGGTAAATTCCCAACCTCAAAAGAATCTTCCTATATTGATTCGCAAGTACTAAATGATTTACTTGCAGATAAAGATCTATAGCTTTGCGGGTATTCGAATCGAAAATTTGCCTAGATAAATTCTTGGAAGATTGCTCAAAACCAATTGGGTTAGTTCCAACGATGGGCGCATTACATCAAGGCCATATATCTCTAATTCAACAGGCTCGTAAAGAGTGCACTACAGTTATAGTTTCAATTTTTGTAAATCCTACTCAATTCAATAGCACAGAAGACTACGATAGTTATCCAAGAACTTTAAATGACGATTTATTTAAGTTGGAAGATGAATGTGTAGATGGTGTTTATATTCCAAGCATTTCAGCTATGTACCCGGAAGGGTTTTCTACTTCGATAAGTGTTAATGGGCCAGCTCAAGGTTTGGAGAGCGACATGCGCCCCGGTCATTTCAACGGAGTTGTACTTGTAGTGACAAAGCTTCTGAACCAAGTATCTCCAGATCGAATCTATTTGGGTCAAAAAGATGCCCAGCAAGTTGCAGTGATAACGCAGCTCGTAAATGACTTAGATTTTTCTGTAGGTATCACCGTATGCCCAACGGTACGAGAAGAGGATGGACTTGCAATTAGCAGTAGAAATGTTCGATTGGATTTAGAACAACGGAACGCAGCAGCAATTATTTTTAAGGCACTTGCTGCAACTAGAGATCGATATCGTGCGGGCAATCATAATATGGCGGAACTGGAAAAAGGTTGTAGGAAAATTCTTGAAAGTGAGCATTTAATAAGTACCATTGAGTATATTGAAATGATAAATCCCAGTACTTTTGAAAAATGGGATGGCTTAGGTGATTGTTTGCTATTAGTATCAGTCAAGCTAGGTGACATAAGGCTGATAGACAACGTCCTGATGGACTGATCCCTTTGTTTGGGTCTACACTTGAAGCATGGATTTTCTTAAACAAAATAGTCCCCCTTCAGATTTAAATTCTCCTATAGTGCTTTACGCGTTTCGTGGATGGGCTGATGCTTCTGAATCAGCTACACATGCGCTAAGGCATTTAGTTCGCCAACTAGGGGCAGAACAGTTTGCAGAAATTGACCCCGAAGAGTTTTACAATTTCACACGTAATCGTCCTCAAGTCAGGCAAAATTCTGATGGAGAGCGCTATATCCAATGGCCTCGCAATCGATTTTTTTATGCAAAAAATGACAATGGGAAATCCGATTTGATTATATTTTTAGGAACGGAGCCTAATTTCAGATGGAGGACATTCACCCAAGGGATGGTAGATTACTTCAAAGAATTGCATGTATCTCAGGTAGTGCATGTAGGTGCTTTGCTGGATGCTGTGCCCCACACAAGAAAAGTCAAAGTAACAGGTAGATCGTCCAATCCGGAAATAGCAGCGAAAGTCCCAGGGATGCAGCTAAGGCGTTCCAAATACACTGGCCCCACAGGTATAACTAGCGTGCTAATGGAAGAGGTTCGGGTAGCGGATATTCCAAGCATGAGTTTATGGGGACACTCACCTCACTATTTGCAGGTTTCTCCCAACCCTAAGGTGAGCATTGAGCTTCTAAAAAAAATTGAACAATTGGTTGGAATTAATTTAGATTATGCGCATTTGCAATCCCAATCTCAGAATTTTGATAAACGGGTTAAACTCGCTCTCCAGGATGAACCTGAATTGTTAGAGTATGTTCACCGTTTAGAAGGGCAGTGGGATATTGCCAACTTGGACGATATAAGCACAGGAAATGTACAGGTTAATGACTCTATAGATATGCCTGAACCGGAGCAGGCAGTTAAAGGGATAGAGGAATTTTTGCGCCAGCAATTAAATTCTGGACCAGAATTACAAAACGATTGAAACTGTATATAAATTACCTGATCCATACTTGACATATGGCAAGCCTCGTTCCTAGAATCAATGTGTGCAGGGGAACGTGCTACGATCAAGTCTGTTATTTAAAGTATCGTGGCTCGGTGTCCCCTTTTTTTTGCGTAAAATTTATTTAACTCCATGTGAGGTCACAATTTGAGCACGAAATATATTTTTGTGACCGGCGGGGTTGCAAGTTCTGTGGGGAAGGGTATAAGCGCGGCATCTATCGGACGAATTTTAAAAAGCCGTGGTATATCTGTAGCAATTCAAAAATTAGATCCATATTTAAATGTAGACCCTGGCACAATGTCTCCTTATCAGCATGGTGAAGTCTTTGTCACAAAAGATGGGTGTGAAACTGATTTAGATCTCGGTCACTATGAAAGATTTATTGATATTGAGCTTACTGAAACTGCCAATATTACTGCTGGACAAATTTATACACAGGTCATAGCAAAAGAGCGCCGTGGAGATTATTTAGGCGGCACTATTCAAACAGTTCCACATGTTACCAATGAGATAAAAGACTTTATGCATCGGATTTCAAGCGATCATGCTCCTGATGTAGTAGTAGTAGAGGTTGGAGGGACGGTTGGGGACATTGAAGGGCAGCCATTTTTAGAAGCGATCAGGCAGATGCGCTCAGAGATTGGCAGAGAGAACACGTTCTACATTCACGTAACCTTGTTGCCATTTATAGGTGCTACTGGGGAACTTAAGACTAAGCCTACTCAGCATTCGGTCAAAGAGCTCAGGTCAATCGGGATTCAACCCGATGCAATTGTATGCCGTGCTGATTTAGAGATATCCGATGAGATAAAAGAAAAGATATCGCTTTTTTGTGACGTCCGCAAAGAAGCCGTAATCCCTCTAATGACTGTAGAAAATATTTATCAGGTGCCTCTTATACTGGAAGAAGCAGGATTGGGAGATATTCTCATCCGTTCCTTAAGTTTGAGCTCTGGTAAAGCTGACCTTAAAGATTGGCAGGGAATGGTAGATCGGATACTGCAGCCTCAACCAGAAGTATTGATTGGTGTAGTAGGTAAGTACGCCGATCTCCATGATGCCTATCTATCTGTAAGAGAGGCCTTGAGGCATGCTGGGTTTTCCCAGAATCGTAGCGTCACGATTGATTGGATTCAATCTGAAGACCTGGAAAACAATAATGCTGAATCCTTACTGCGACATGTCTCTGGGATTGTAGTTCCGGGAGGATTTGGGCCACGTGGGACTGAGGGTATGATTAATGCTGTCACCTACGCTAGGAAAAATGGGATTCCTTATCTGGGTTTATGCCTTGGTATGCAAGTTATGGTTATTGAGCATGCAAGGGAAGTTGCGGCTTTGAATGACGCCAATTCATCTGAATTTGACACTCAATCGAATAACCAAGTTATACATTTAATGGATGACCAGAAGGACGTAGATTCGATGGGTGGAACAATGAGGCTTGGCAATTATCCCTGTACGATAGTTCCAAACTCTAAAGCATCTGCGATTTATGGGGTTGAGCAGATTTTGGAACGGCATAGGCATCGCTTTGAATTTAACAATTCATATCGTGAGGTACTTCAAGAAACTGGCCTTTTTGCCAGCGGCCTATCACCAGACGGAAAGCTCGTAGAAATTGTCGAGCATACGGACCATCCATTTATGGTAGGAGTACAATTTCACCCTGAATTTCGGTCAAGGCCTTTAAACCCCCACCCTCTATTTGATGAGTTTATATCGGTAGCTTCGAAAACTATTAGAGAGGGCGATCAGCATCAGTTTGCCATAGGTAGGTGAAATTACTTGAAATATTTTGATGGATGTTAGACAATGAACAGAGCACAAGATGTGCTCTGTTATTCGAAATTTCAAGTTCTAGGTATATACAGTAAGGTAAACTAGCCCGCTTGTCGGCGCTTCATCGTAAATTTATTCCACACGTAAACGTAATTTAAGTTATTAAATGAGAAATTTGAGTTGTCCATCCGTTAATTATCCGAGGCCAGAGGCTCTATGAATATTGCTGAGTTGCAACAAAAAACTATTGAAGAATTGATTGCCATTTGTGGGGACATGGGGCTAGGTAATGACAAGCCATTGCCAAAAACTCATGACGCTCTCATGTATGAAGTTCTTCAGGGATATGTAGAAAAATTTGGACCAGACTTACTAGAAGGCGGGCTAAGCCTTGCAAGTGGAGTTCTTGAGATTCTCCCGGATGGATATGGATTTTTAAGGCATAACGGTCGTAGACCTGATCAGACTGACGCATACGTTTCGCAGTCACAAATTCGCCGGTTCAATTTGAGGACAGGTGATTTGGTACTGGGCCAAGTTAGGTTACCAAAAGATTCTGAGCGCTATCGCGGTCTTACAAGAGTTGAGGCAGTTAATGGCTTGGACCCTGAGGTTTCCAGGCGAAGAAAAAATTTCGAACATTTAACTCCTGTATCGCCTGACGTGCAACTCAAATTAGAGACTACTTCGGGAGAATTAGCGACTCGAATGCTAGATATTCTTTCTCCTGTGGGGCGAGGCCAACGAGGGCTTATAGTGGCCCCACCAAAGGCTGGTAAAACGACACTACTGAAGCAAATAGCTGCAGGCATTACCGCGAACTATTCGGATGTGCATGTGATGGTAGCGTTGATTGGCGAACGTCCAGAAGAAGTAACAGATGTAAAACGATCAATTCAAGGTGAGGTATACAGCGCAACTTTTGATGAACCTGTTGAGGATCACTGTAGAGTTGCAGAGTTATGCCTTGAGCGTGCCAGGCGGTTAGTAGAAACTGGTAGGGATGTTGTCATTTTGCTTGATTCCATTACTCGGCTTACACGTGCGTACAACGTTGCAGTGCCATCGAGCGGTCGAACGCTGTCCGGTGGGATTGACCCAGTTGCACTTTACCCTCCCAAACGCTTTTTTGGTGCGGCTCGAAATACTGAAGAAGGTGGCAGTTTGACTATATTGGCCGCATGCCTAGTAGAAACAGGTAGCCGAATGGATGACGTGATTTACGAGGAATTCAAAGGGACAGGGAATATGGAATTGCACCTGGATCGACGACTTGCTGAGCGAAGGACTTTCCCTTCAATAGATATTCAGCGGAGTGGAACACGACGCGAAGAATTGCTACTCGATGAACTTACATTACGCCAAGTATATTTGCTGAGGCGAATGAGCAGCATGATAGCCACTGACGCGATGAATCCGTCAGAGGCAACTGAGAGAGTTATAGAAAGAATGAGCCAAACGAAAAACAATGCAGAATTCCTTAATACTCTCACAAGAGATATTTAACATTGTGGTATTGGAAGAATTTAGTTGGCAAAATTAAGCATAAAGTAACGAGACGACGAACAAAAAATCAAGTAAAATAAGCTTGGGCAAACTGATTGACTTGGTTTCGTATCGGTCATATAGTCGTCTAGTATCTCTAGTAGTCTTTCCGACTGACGAGTCGGTTTAGGGTATTGAAGATACGCAGTTATTCTAGTAATTCTGCATATGATGCAGAATATTGGGATTTCGCATATAATTGATCTGCAAGAAATTGCTTGTCAATTGCTAGTTTGTTAGTTGACAGTTGGGCCGTTGAGATGGTAAAAATTCACTCGGTCCTAGGGGTAAGTGGGTTGCTACGGCTTCCGACTGTCCCGTTTTATATAATGGGCGCCTGGGATGAGGGGATGCCAGACCTGTAAAAAGGAATGGCGAAAAATATGAATAAGAACCGCCCTGTTCTTAGAGACCCTAATAACGTAAGGCTCCACAAGGGGGTAGATGTGAGATTTAGTAAGGTATCGCTAATAGGGACGTTGATGGCAGCAGCTTTCTCGCTGCTCATCATCTTGCCCGTTCTCGCCGCTGATGGTGAGACGAATATTGGGACTAGCCCACGGTTGAATGCTGCTGTATTTGGCAACATAACTGACATCGCGCCTGACGGCACGATAGATGCCAACCAGGCTATTCTTATTGATGTGTCAACTGTTGACCCAGAGGACACTAAAGTAGGGACAACGCTTTATGTTGGTAACTCAACTACTGCGTTCGACTACGTGCTAGTAACCTTTAAAAAGGCAGGTACTGGCGGTGCGGCACAGACAGTAGATGTGAAGAACGCTACTAGCGGAACTACACTTACTCTGTCGCTGGTAGCCGCGACGCCTGCGGCAGACGGGGTGCACCAAGCTGCATTTCGTGTTGTTGCGGCCGGTGCCAGTGCGGGTCGTGATGAAATTGCTGCAACTGATGGGCAGCGAATTGATGTCACGGACTCCGAAGGTACTGTCATTAGCTTGACAGTTGATGCTGAGGGACCAGATATCACCTCAATCACGCCTTCGAACAAAGCAATTCAGAAGTCGACCACGGTTACATATGCCGCGATCGTAACTGACTCTGCTTCTGGTCTTAGAGGTGACAATGAAGACCCAGGACAGGACGGTAATAGTGACGACGACGCAGATGGAATAACCACTGCAGAGCCGTTAGCTGCTGCTTCTGGTGCTGCTGTAGACATTAATGTTTACACCCAGTTATCAACAGACGGAACTGACGGTTCCACTGATCGTAGCGCAAGCGCTACGTCTGGTTGGACTGCGGTTACGGATGGGTATTCATTCTCATTCAACCAAGGTGCACACGCTGCACAGGACCACTACTTCTATGTAACGGCTACTGACCGTGCGGGTAACACTACTCGAACGGATTCAGATTCCGACACATCAGGTGACCAGAACTACAAGATCACAGTTGACTCCAAGAAGCCAACTATTGATTCTGCAACGACTGGTACTGGCTGGGACACAACTGATGAAGAAGAAGAATCAAACAACGCAGCTATCAAGCTGGTGTTTAAAGACACTGGTGCTGCTTCGACAGACGCAATTGACGCAGCAAGCGTAGCTGCTTCGGACTTCGTGATGGATGGCGTTACCATTAGTAGCGTTCATGTAAACGGTTCTGAAGTTTACCTGCACTTGGATGCCGATCTTGCTGGTGATGCGAAGCCTGAGTTCCAGATGCTCGCGGGAGCTATTTCCGACGCAGCTGGTAACACCAATGCTTCACAGGACATTACCTCTACTGATGGTATCGCGCCAACGTTCACGGTAACTATTACCGGTGACGCTGGTACTTCAAGGCCAGTTTCTGAGAAGAAATTGACCGTCAGGGTTGTATCTGATGAAACACTGAAGTCGGCTCCTAAGGTTCACTTTATGGAATTCGACACTGACACTCCAACCGCAGACAAGGTTGAGGTCAACAGCGTAAATCTAGACAACTCAATCAAAGCTGTATCCGGTGCCACTAACACCTGGGAACAAGCCTATGACGCTTCAGACATGGGTATCACCGCAGCAGGCGCTGTGGTAGGTATTGCGGTCTCTGGTTCTGACAAGAACAGCAGTAACGTTGGTAAAACCACTGGATTTACCGATGCTGACTCTGACGGTAAACCAGACAATGATGAAGTTGTTGATATGGCCAAGCTTTCTGGCGCTAACCTGATTGGTGAAATTGATGACAACATCAACGCACCTTCAGAGACATTGTCTCCGGGTGGATCATCAGGTGAGACTGAGAGTACTAAGCCATTTATTAAACTGACATACACAGAGTCTGCTGAGTACTTCTTCGAAGGCAGTGACTCGTCAGTTACCTTGTCTGATGGCAGTAAGGTTAAATCTGACGCTAGCGCTAAGATCACAATCACAAGCATCACGCTTGACGGTGTTGATGTAAGTGGATCACTATCGGTAGTAGACGATGAAACCTTCAACCTCGCTACCTCAGGTTTGGCTCTAGGTGAGCACACACTTAAGTACACTGGTGAGGATGCCGTCGGTAACTCGAAGGCAAGAGAATTTACATTTGAAGTGTTAGAGCGCAGTGCATACAAAGTGCCTCTATCCCCAGGCTGGAACCTCGTTTCCTTCCCTGGCACACCAACTGACAACACCTTGACCGCAGTTATGGGTACAAACCCAGCTGGGACGGTTCTCGGATACCAGAATGGTGAATGGCTCACAGCTTCCAAGAGCGGAAGTGAATGGGCAGGTACTTTGACCAAAGTAGAAGCTGGTTATGGTTACTGGGTAAACACCACAGCCTTCACAGCTATCTCAACCCTGATTCCTGAAGCGAATCCTGCGGCTGTACTGCCAACGGTTCCTGTCACGTCAGGTTGGAACCTACTTGGTGTCGTAGATATTGCCCTCAACGCAGCCAGCACGGCGGTTGATGGTGGTGACTCAACTACATACTTCTCTAGCATTGACTGGTCAGTTGCTTACCAATTCGACACACAGGGCAACGCCTGGGTGAAGTCAGTCTCTGGTACAGCTGATAACAGAATTGCCACAGCCCGTGGATACTGGGTCTGGGCAAACAAGGCTGGAACACTGGTCCCGTAGGGATAAAGATCTAGTAACCCTATAATGGAGCAAAAAGCCTCCCTCCCCCTGTGGAGGGAGGCTTTCCATTTAACAACCTGAAATTTTTACTGATGCTTATTATGTTCACTATTAAAATATTCGCCTTCTGCACAACTCTTTTGCTCTTTGCAACCATTACTACCTCTGCACTTGCTGCTGACCAAATGCCTCCATGGCCTATGCTTTTCGAAGGTACTGCATATTATGATGGCGAGCTTTTAGCTCAAGGTTCAATTACTGTTAGGATCGATGATTGGGAGAGCCGTCCGGTTATTGTCCAAGACGGTAGTTTTAAATGCGCTGATACCTGCCTTCTAGCTGGCCCTCCTAGCTACGACTATGTAGGTAAGCCTGTTTCATTTCATTTGAACAGTAGCCGTATTGCCCAGTTAACTTTTCCATTCCCTTTACAAGGAACACCTAGTATCAGCCCTATTGATCTATATTTCGGAGATCTGCCCTTGGTGTTACCTACGCCTACTCCTTTCACTTTGATGCTTGTGCCGACACCTACGCCATTGCCAGCTTCAGGAATTACTCCAACACCAACTAGTGAGTCTTTGCCCGTCTCTGCGAACCCTACACCTACTCCGGTGATTCCTACCGACTCAGCCAATACCGCATTTTATAACTCTATCTTTTTTTATATTGTTATTGCGGGCGTCTTTGTCATTCTGCTACTTACGGTATATGGGATCATCCGGGTCCGATCAAATACCTGATTATTCTTCATATATTGACGGGGGGGTGGGATCAACTATTCTGTATTTAACTCCTTAGCGCGCTTTCAGCGATCAATTTTGTTGCCCTTTGGCATTACAGTCTCGATATTGCTCGTGTGATTCCTTTGCTAAGGATCTTCCTTATGAATTCTGTTTTCTTTGCTTGGGGTTTTAGGCGTTGCAGTATTTTGCGTCCAATGATTTGCCTAGAGAACTTCAGTAGGGCCCAACGAATGGTAATGACGTAGGGCTACCTATTTTAGTAACTGATAAAAAATAGAAGAAGATTAAAGGAGAGTACCGGATGGTTCTAGAATAACCAGAGTTGCTTCCTCGGGTAGATTGTTTTTCGTGATTGAATAACGTGCCTGGCTCTCAGGAAGCTTTCCTCCGTATTCTTGGATAAATGGATCTATTGGCCTTGCGGCGCTTTTATTTCCACTATGGGCATACAGCATGGGAATAATTACTTTAGGTGATGCACTATTAATTATTTCTACGCAATCACCAGCTGATATTCCAGAATCACTTCCTACAGGGAGGATTAGGATATCGGTCGAGCCTAGATCATCTATTTCTTTATTGGTTAGCAATATATCGGGATTACCGAGATGGCACACAACTAAGCCTTCAGTCTCTATCACATAAATTGTATTCCATAGTTGGGGTTCGTTTTCTGGAGTCCGGCGTGTAGTTCTTATTCCGCGAATATGCATCCCTGAGGCTTCATATTCCCCAGGCCCTTCAAGTACTACAGGTTTGCCATTAATTACCTCGTGAGCTGAATGCAAAGCATCCGAACTGCTTAAGGTCAATACGTCAGATTGCGAGACTGCAGGAGGGTAATTTAATCCTAGAGAAGGCGGGAAAGGGTCACTTATTAATGATTTATTACCAGAGCGTATCCTTAATGATGCATGTCCAATCCAAGTTATTTCCACTTAACTAATTCCTCTTTTTCCCAAGGATTATCCATGCTCCTGGAAGGCAAATTGAAGCTAGATATAGCTTCAGCAAATCTCCAACTACGAAAGGATAGAAACCACCGACCAGAGTCTTTTCAAAACTCGAGCTACCAGGAATTACTTCTGCAAGTTTAAATCCTAATTGTGCATCAAGTGACCCTGATGAAATCAGATAGCCTAGCCAAAGCAATCCTGGCAAGTAAATGGCAACATTTCCAAGTAGCATTGCCACAGTAACATTCCAGGCCCGATCCCAGCCTCGCTCTGCGAAATAGCCGACGATATACGCAGCTAAGATGAACCCTATTATGTATCCGCCACTAGTGAGTAACCAGAAAGGGTCAGCAGTTCCTGACCATGGCAAAATAAAGTGAATTGTCTCTGCAGTTTGTGATGGAGCATAAACAGGGATTCCTATTGTTCCCCACAATGCGTAGAGGCCTAAACTGGTGGCTCCTTTTTTAGAACCCAATGCACCTCCAGCAAGTAATACCGCTAGCGTCTGACCTGTAATGGGAACAGTAGTAAAAGGTAATTTTATGGAAATCTGCGCAAAGAGCGCTACTAGAAAGGAAAAGCCAACAACGAGTAGAGCCGCACGCAATATGCCCTGACCGGGTATAAAAGTGTCAACTAGTGTATGAGTTCGCTGAGTTGCTTGCATAAGATAAACCTTAAAAATTATAAATTATATTGGGTATAAATACCCCTAAAATAGATCACCATTTTAAGGGAATATGAATTATCGAAGACTATGGTTTTCTGCGGAAAAATCATTTGATTGACCTCAGTTAAAGGTCTCCCTAGAATTGGGATGAAGGATAGTAGGGGGATTGCTATGCAAGAGATGCTGATTGATAGCATCCGTGTCAGCCTTATGAATTACCAGCGAGTGGTAATTCTCAAAGAAAAAGATGCAGATAGATACCTGCCTATTTGGATTGGCTCACCTGAAGCTGACTCAATTGCTATAAAGCTTCAAGATGTTTCAGTAGCTAGGCCGCTAACACACGATCTACTTAGCTCGATTGTGAGTGCACTTGGTGCAAATATAGAACGGGTTGTAGTTTCTGAATTAACGAACGACACATTCTACGCTCATTTAAGTGTAAAACTGCCTGATGGCACTTTCAAAGAAATAGACTGTAGGCCTAGTGATGCGATGGCTATTGCTGTTAGAGGTGGGTATACAGTCTTAGGCAGCAACGGTGAAGAGCACTGGGTTGCTTCTATACATGAGGCTCAATCCATGATTGAAGATTCAAATAACGACAACTCTCGCGGTATTAATGCATGCATACCGATATTCGTTCAGGAAAACGTTCTTGAGAAGGCTGCAATTTCCATGGGTAATGCAATTTCTGGGGAAGATTCAGGCGAGTTTTCGCCTGATATAAAAAATACTATGCCTCTATCAAAAAAGATTACCGAAGAAGAGATTCAAAAAATGTCTGCATTCTCAGATTTCCTCCAAGATCTGCCAGGATTAGAAGATCTAGGAGAAAAATCTGATTCATAATAGATAGTTGAGGTATTGCTGACCGGATAAAATTTGATTTTTTTGCAGGGATGAGAGTGATAGTGATAAGATTCACGTGCCGTTGGGTGAACCGATGAGAACGCGCCCATGGATGGTCACAGCAGGTCAGTTTATTGGTTTAGGGTGGTATATCGCTACCGCGATCATTGCGCCAACCCTGTTGGGACTTTGGCTTGATGAGAGATTCAGTACGACACCGATATTACTTTTAATAGGTTTGTTAACTGGATTAATTGTTGCATTTTATGGTGCTTACAGAATGACTTTGATCTTTCTTAAAAGCGAGAAAAACGCCAAATGAAAATAGGGGGCATAGCAATAAGTGGTTAAGCTGGTAGTAGTACTTGCTCTTGTACTTGCCATAGTAGGGATCCTCCTAGGTGCAATCGGATCCGCTTTATTAGGGAACGATTATTTCGTTCCTATCCCAGAGGTTCACTTAGCTCCTCAGGAAGTGTTTACGATTGGTGGTTTTGTGGTAACCAATACCCTGCTGTCTGCGTGGCTGACCACTTTCGTCATTCTTTTACTCTTCGGATTGGGCACTCGTAAAATGAGCTTTGTCCCAGGTCGTCTTCAGGGATTATTAGAATTTTTGATTGAAGCCTTGTTTGGTTTTGTAAAAGGCGTCGCTGGTGAAAAATATGCTAGGAAATGGTTCCCTCTTCTTGCAACGATCTTTATTTTTGTAGCCTTTAATGCGTGGATGGCGCTGCTTCCAATATACCCTACTGTGGGTTTTACCAAAGAAGGTTCTGACCACATTACCACTCATCTGTTCCGCAGTGCTGGAACAGATATCAATATGCCCTTAGCACTTGCGGTTATTGCTTTTATATTCATCGAAATCTGGGGATTTAGGGTTCATGGACTGGGTTATTTGAAAGAATTCATACGTATAGGGAATCCTATCCAGATGTTTATTGGATTGATCGAATTGATCAGTCATTTTATTAGGCTTGTGAGTTTCACCTTCCGACTTTTCGGGAACATGCTTGCAGGCGAAATTGTTTTGTTCATGATGACTTTCCTTACAATTATCATTACCCCGGTTATATTTTATGGACTCGAAATACTTGTGGGCGGGGTTCAAGCCTTAGTGTTCATGGGATTGACGTTGGTTTTTGCAGTTATGGCAGTCGCCACACATGGCGATCATAGTCAAGAGGATTCGGAGGCTGAATCACATTAGGCCTGTGGGTGGCGAGGCGAGGTTGGTTCTAGTGTAGCAGCCAATAAATTACCGAACTTAGGAGGATTTGGAATGGATACATTGATACAAGTTGCAGATGCAGCAAAATTTTTGGCAGTAGGGTTGGCAGGCCTTGGCCTAGCTGGAGTAGGTATCGGCTTAGGTATAGTCGGAAGCGGTGCCATGAACGCACTAGGTAGAAACCCTGAGGCACGTGACGCTATTGCGCCAAATATGATTTTGGCGCTTGCTTTTACTGAGGCAATTGGGATTTACGGACTAGTAACAGCTATTTTGTTGATTTTCGTGGCGTAGATTTAAGGACAAGATGAATTATTTTCAGAAGTTAAGGAGGTGGTCGTAGTGTTCGGAGCACCTCTATTTGAAGAAGCGTCAGGGATCGGGGCCCTTGGAATTGATTTGACAAGTTTGATAGTTTACTTGGTCAACTTCACGGTATTGGGCTTGATCTTGTATTTCATGGCTTATAAGCGAATTATTGGAATGCTGGACTCTCGATCAGATCGAATTCGCGAGAGCCTTGAAGAAGCGGAACGTGTAGCTCAAGAATCAGAAGAGCAGCAAAAAACTATGCAAAAAGCATTGGACGATGGACGGCAAGAAGGCCAAAGAGTGCTTGCAGAAGCTAGGGAAGCTGCAGAACGTTATAGAGAACAGCAAGCTGAACAAGCGCGCGCCGAATCTGAGCAAATTCTGAACAGAGCTCGCGAAGAGATAAAGCAGGAACGAGACGCAGCTCTTGAAAGCGTGCGCTCAGAGTTTGCCGTGCTTGCCGTGTCGGCTGCCGAAAAAATAATGAAAAGATCTTTGGACATAAATGCTCAGCAAGATTTAATTGATCAGGTTATTTCTGAGAGTAATGTGACAAAGGAGCAAATCTAACGATGCCAAAGGGACCTACAGCCAGGCGGTACGCCCAAGCATTATTCTTACTAGCTTCAGAGAAAAATGCTAACCAAGAATGGCTAGCTGAAATCCAAGAACTCAGGTCAGCTTTTGAGAAAAAAGAGATTAAATCTTTTCTTTCTTCCCCTCGAGTTAAAAAGCAGAGTAAAAATGAAGTTATTGATCAATTGAAATCTAACTTTGATACTTTGCTGGTGAATTTTATTGGTCTTTTGGTTGCAAGAAATTCTGTAAATCTTCTACCGGAGATTGAACGGGAATATAGGTCTTTGCTTGATAGTAGCCTTGGGCGAGTATCCGCTAAAGTAACAACCGCGGTGAAACTATCAGATAGGCAAGTCAATCATTTATCAGATGGTTTGGGGTCCTCACTTCAGAAAGAAGTCATTATTGAGCAAGATATTGATCCTGACATAATTGGCGGAATTCTGATACGAGTTGGAGATAAGATTATTGATGGTTCGGTGCATTCAAAACTTGAATCATTGAAGTTGAAGCTACTTAGAGAATCGATAGTATAAATATTCTTTCCAAATAGATTGGGAAGTAGTTGAGGGGTACAGAATGACCACGCGAGGACAGGATATTGCCTCAGTACTTAAGAGGCAGATAGAAGAATTCGGAGGAGAAACCTCTCTTACTGAAGTCGGTTCAGTTGTTGAGGTGGGTGACGGTATCGCACAAATTCATGGATTGAGTCAAGTAGGATTTGGAGAATTATTGTCATTCCCCAGCGGAGTGGTTGGCTTGGCTCTCAACCTAGAAGAAGACGCAGTTGGTGCCGCCATTATGGGTTCAGATACTGATGTTAAAGAAGGCGACCTTGTAAAGGCCAGCGGACAGGTGGCGCAGATACCTGTCGGTGATGCGTTGCTTGGGAGAGTCGTGGATGCTTTAGGTAATCCGGTCGATGGGAAAGGCCCAATAAAGACAGACGGCTCGCGTGAAATTGAAGTGGTTGCTCCTAATGTTGCAATTCGACAGGCAGTCAACACACCAGTGCAGACTGGTATCAAGTCAATTGACGGAATGATCCCAGTCGGTCGTGGACAAAGAGAATTAATAATTGGAGATAGGTTCACGGGAAAGACTGCGATAGCGATAGATACGATTATCAACCAGAAGGGACAAGATTTACTTTGTATATATGTTGCGGTAGGGCAAAAGCAGAGTAAGGTAGCTCAAATTCAAGCAACACTTGAAGAGCACGGGGCGATGGAGCACACCGTAATTGTCACTGCAAATGCTTCTGATCCAGCCCCAATGCAATATTTAGCTCCTTATTCTGGCTGTGCAATTGGCGAAGAATTTATGGCAAGTGGTAGAGACGCATTGATAATTTATGATGATCTCACTAAGCATGCATGGGCATATCGCCAAATGTCGCTTTTGCTTAAGAGACCTCCTGGTCGAGAAGCGTACCCTGGAGACGTGTTTTATCTGCACAGTAGGTTACTTGAGAGGGCTGCAAGGCTTGATAAAGAGCATGGTGGTGGATCCTTGACAGCTCTGCCGATTATTGAAACCCAAGCAGGAGACGTTTCCGGGTATATACCAACAAACGTAATTTCGATTACAGATGGTCAGATTTACTTAGAGGCCGATCTATTTAATTCAGGTATTCGTCCAGCAGTTAACCCTGGTTTATCTGTTTCACGTGTTGGAAGTTCTGCACAGACGCGGGCGGTTAAAAAAGTTGCAGGACGATTAAGGTTGGAGCTCGCTCAGTACGCTTCACTTGCTTCTTTCGCTCAATTTGGTGCATCGGATCTGGATGCAGTTACCCGAGGTCAGTTGGAGCGAGGGCAGAGATTAACGGAGTTACTTAAACAGCCTCAATATAAGCCGAATTCCCTTGGTCAGATGGTCGCATCAATGTATGCGGCTGTGAATGGCTACATGGACGATGTTCCAGTTGAGAGGATTAGAGAATTTGAGTCGTTATTACTTGGCTATTTAGAGACATCCAAGACTGAATTATTGCAGTCTATTGAAGATAAAAAAGACATAGATGAATCTGCGGAAAGCGCTTTGAAGGAAGCGATCCAGTCGTTTAAAAAAATATTTAAATAGGAATGATAGGTATTATTCAGTGGCTAGTGTAAGGGAAATTAGAGGACGAATTAAGAGCGTAAAGAACACTGCTCGTGTTACAAATGCGATGCAGATGGTGGCTGCGTCAAAGATGCGTCGCGCTCAGGAACAAGTAGTTAATGCTAGGCCGTATGCACAAAAGATTCAATCGATTTTGACTTCATTGATGTCTACTCATTCAATGGATGATAGCGATGATGTGCATTACCTTCTTGCAAGACGAGATATAAAAAAAGGTTTGCTGGTTGAAATTACCCCAGATCGTGGACTTGCGGGAGGGCTACCTTCTAACATTAATCGTGCTTCTAGTTCGTTTATTGCGTCACAAAATTCCCCGATCTCATTATTGACTGTTGGGAAAAAAGGGAATGATTTTATGGTTCGCGCTGGACATGAAATCATTCAGCATTTTGCAGGTTTTGGTGATCGTCCCCAAATGGCTGATTGCACTGAAATAACTGCAATCATTGCGGAATTGTATTCACGTGAGGAAATAGACAGTGTTCACCTTGCCTATACAAGATACATTAACACTCTTGTGCAGGAGCCTGTCGTGATTCAGTTGCTACCAATTATTTCGACTGACCTTGACTCTACGGCGAGTGTATCGAGCTATGAGTATGAGCCGGATGCTTCTACGGTTCTTAACATGTTGCTACCTAAATTTTTGGATGCACAAGTATTCCAAGCAGTTTTAGAAAGTAATGCAAGTGAGCAGTCTGCGCGGATGGTAGCAATGCGCAATGCTACAGATGCGGCTGAAGAAATGGTTGAGTCACTTACTTTGGAATTAAATAAAGCCCGCCAGGCAATGATTACAGCAGAGTTGCTTGATCTGGTTGGTGGTGTTGCTGCGCTAGAAGCTTAGAACGAGCGTTTATCAGTTAAGGAGAAGATAGAAAATGGCAGAACAATCGGAAGGTAGGGTAGTACAGGTAATCGGAACGGTGGTAGATGTAGAGTTCCCTCCTGAAAATCTTCCTGGGATATATAACGCTCTCGAGCTAGAATCTAATGGTGAAAAATTAGTGCTTGAGGTAGAACAGCAAGTAGGAAACAGCTGGGTCCGTTGTTTGGCTTTAGGGCCGACCGAAGGATTGACTCGGGGGGCTGCCGTAAGAGATACAGGCTCTGCTATTTCTGTTCCTGTTGGAGAACCCAGTTTAGGACGTCTATTCAATGTGGTTGGTGAACCTTTGGATGGATTGGGCCCCGTAGATTCTAAAGATCATTGGTCTATACATAGGGATCCTCCTTCATACGAAGAGCAAAGTATGACAACTGAGGTTCTTGAGACCGGAGTGAAGGCATTGGATCTTATCGCACCATTTACCAAAGGTGGAAAAGTTGGTGCATACGGAGGCGCTGGAGTAGGAAAGACAGTGATCATTCAAGAATTGATTCGTAATATTGCTGAAGAGCATAGTGGGTATTCAGTTTTTGCAGGAGTAGGTGAGCGTTCCCGTGAAGGGAATGACCTTTGGAACGAAATGCATGAGTCTGGAGTACTGAACAGTACAGTACTGGTTTTTGGCCAAATGAATGAGCCTCCTGGTGTTCGCCTTCGTATCGCTATGACGGGACTTACTATGGCTGAGTATTTTCGTGACACAATGAACCAAGATGTCCTGCTTTTTGTGGATAATCTATATCGATATATTCTGGCAGGTATGGAAGTCTCTGCTTTACTTGGGCGGATGCCATCGGCTGTAGGGTATCAACCGACTTTGAGCACAGAAATGGGTGATTTACAGGAGCGAATTACATCTACAAATAAAGGATCAATAACCTCATTCCAAGCAATATATGTTCCTGCAGACGATTATACAGACCCCGGAGTTGCGACTAGCTTTGGTCATTTAGATGCTGTTATTTCATTGGAACGAGCTATTGCTGCAAAAGGGCTTTACCCTGCGGTTGATCCCTTAACATCCTCTTCAAGGATTTTAGATCCACTAATTATTGGGCAAGAGCATTACGATACTGCTCGTGGTGTTCAAGAAGTCCTACAGAAGTATAAAGACCTTCAAGATATTATTGCGATTCTTGGAATGGAAGAACTCTCAGAGGATGACAAAATAACTGTCGGAAGAGCTCAAAGAATCGAGCAGTTTCTCTCGCAGCCTTTTCACGTTGCTGAGCAGTTCACGGGTATTGATGGTCGATACGTTTCCATTGCAGAAACTGTACGAGGGTTTAGTGAAATCCTTGCTGGCAAACATGATCATATTGCTGTACAAGACTTCAATATGGTCGGGGGCATTGATGAAGTTCTACAGAGGCATGAAGAACGACAGAAAGCTAATGCGGGAGCTCGGGGTTAACTATGGCTCTTCGATTAGAGATTATTGCTGCAGAAAAAATTATATTTGAGGGGGAAGTCGAATCCCTAGTAGCTCCGGGTATTGATGGTCAATTAGGAATTTTGCCCAAGCATGCAACATTAATAACAGTATTGCAGGCAGGCGAATTACGTTACCGCACAACTGGAACTGACTCAGATGTACAAAAGCTTTATATAAATAGTGGATTTTTGGACGTTCAAGCTGATCATGTTGCCGCATTAATAGAAGTTACTGCAACTGAATGAGTAAGGGCCTAAGAATCTCTAGTCCTTTTCGTTCAAATAGTAGGTCATTGACTGCAAAGATATGACAGGGTCGACGTTTCTAATTTTTACGTCTGGTGGAACAATAGCTGGCTTCGGAGCATAGTTTAGAATTGCACGGATATCGGATTCTACTAGTTGGTCGATTACATCCTGTGCTGCATTAGCTGGTACTGCAACGATTGCAATCTTTACCATCTCTGACTGTGCAACTTCTTTGAAATTAGCAAAGTCATGCACAAGCAACCCTCCAGCAACCTGCCCAATTAATTTAGTGTTTGACTCAAATGCACATACCACACGGAACCCTTGGGGCTGAAATCCTGGGTAACTTATGATCGATCTGCCCAATCTACCTACACCAACCACTGCAACGTTCCATGATTTATGTAGTCCCAAGATCTGTCGTAGTTGCTTTAGTAGATGTTTTATATCGTAGCCACTACCCTGCTTTCCAAACTTGCCAAAATAACTAAAATCTTTGCGGATTTGCGCAGGTGTGATCTGGAGAAGATCTCCTAATTCTTGCGAATTTATAACTTCTACACGGGACTCAGAAAGATTCGATAACGCTCGTAAATATTGAGGTAAACGTTCAACTACTACTTCAGGAACTTCAAATTTTATGTTTGACATAATTGCCCTAAGAGGACGAACAATAGATACGAAAATGATGGTAATGATAGTTAGGCATGAGGGCAACTACATATCTCTACCAATAGAGAATATTGTTTTTGAGAAGGCACTATTGAATTAGTCATTTGCCAGAGTAGAAAATGATACTGGCATTTTTCTTCTTATACCTCTCTATATTCTCCATCAACTGTACCCTCATCATCTGTACCCTCATCATCTGTACCCTCATCATCTGCTCCTTCATTATCGTTAACAGGATCGGTTTCTATGGGGTCTTCTGCTGACTGAGAGTACATAGCTTCGCCTATTTTTTGCAATGAATGAGCGAGGTCTTCAGCTGAAGACCGTAGAGTCTGCGAGTCTGAAGTTTCATTAGCGAGAACTGCCTTTAATTCAGCAATTTTGGTTTCTATTTCAGTTTTTATGTCCTCTGATACTTTCTCACCGTGCTCAGACATCATTTTTTCAGCCTGATAAACACTATTATCCGCAAGATTGCGTGCTTCAATTAGTTCGCGCCGTAAAGCATCTTCTTCGGCATGCTCTTCAGCTTCTTTAACTAACTGGTCGATTTCTTCTCTCGCGAGTCCAGAACTTGCAGTTATGGTGATGCTTTGCTCTTTACCTGTGGCTTTATCTTTTGCTGAGACGTTAAGTATTCCATTGGCATCGATGTCAAAAGTTACATCAATTTGAGGGACACCTCTAGGAGCAGGGGCGATTCCGTCGAGGTCAAATTGACCTTGAGTTTTATTTTCTTCAGCCATTGTCCTTTCTCCCTGTAGTACTCGGATACTGACGGCTGTTTGACCATCAGCTGCTGTAGAAAAAACCTCTGTATGAGATGTGGGAATGGTGGTATTGCGTTTAATCAAAGGTGTTGCAACTCCGCCCAATGTTTCAATCCCTAAAGTTAAGGGAGTTACGTCAAGGAGGAGCACGTCTTTGACGTCTCCTTGAAGCACCCCAGCTTGAATAGCGGCACCTACCGCAACAACTTCGTCAGGATTGACTCCTTTATTAGGGTCTTTTCCGAAAAGTTCTTTTGCTTTTTCGATTACCGCTGGCATTCTTGTCATTCCCCCAACAAGAACTACCTCTGCGACATCAGACGTTGCCAAGCCTGCATCTTTTAATGCCTGCTGGCATGGACCGACAGTTCTTTTTACTAGATCGGCGCACAATTGTTCGAGCTTGGCACGTGAAAGATTGGTTGTAAGGTGCTTTGGTCCAGACGCATCAGCAGTGATAAAGGGCAAATTGATCTCAGCTTGTTGCAATGTTGAGAGCTCAATTTTTGCTCTTTCTGCGGCCTCTTTTAACCTCTGGAGCGCCATCCTGTCATCCCTAAGATCAATTCCTTGATCCTTTTTAAATTCATCTGCTAGCCATTCAATGATTTTTTGATCAAAATCATCGCCTCCTAGATGCGTATCCCCATTTGTAGATTTGACTTCAAAGACTCCTTCACCAATATGCAGTATAGAAATATCAAAAGTCCCTCCACCCAGATCAAATACTGCAATTACTTCATCGTCGTGCTTATCTAAGCCGTATGCCAAGGAAGCAGCAGTAGGTTCATTGATAATCCGTAGGACTTCTAAGCCCGCAATTTCACCCGCATCTTTTGTTGCCTGCCGTTGACTATCATTGAAATAAGCAGGAACCGTAATTACAGCCTGCCCTATTGATTCTCCAAGCTTTGTTTCCGCATCTGCTTTTAACTTTTGTAAAACTTTGGCAGAAATTTCAGGAGGAGTGTAATCACGGTTAGACATTGTTACTAAAACGTCTCCTGATTTACCCGACTTAGTTTCATAGCTAAGGGTTTTCTTTTCAGATTCAATTTCGTTGTATTTTCTTCCAATAAGTCTCTTGACTGAGTACAACGTATTCTCTGGGTTAGTCACTGCCTGACGCTTAGCAACCATCCCCACATATTGCTCTCCGCTTTTTGGGTTTACTGCCACTACAGAAGGGGTTGTCCTACCACCCTCCGAATTTTCTAGTACTGTAGGTTCTCCTGCCTCCATTACTGCTACTGCAGAGTTGGTTGTCCCTAGGTCAATTCCTATTACCTTCGCCATTATGTACCTCTTCCTTCATCTCTATTGTTTACAGTTTTAATTATTTACTTGAATCATTAGCTACAATTACTTGCGCTGGTCTCAGGACTCGCTCCCCAGCGATATAGCCGGCCCTGAATGTATTTATTACGCAGCCATGAGGCTGTTCTTTGCTCTCAAGGTAGTGAATTGCTTCGTGTTTCCCTGGATCAAAAGCTTCACCTGGCAGAGGAACAAATTTTTCAAAACCCTCCGCAGCTATTAATGATTCAAGGTTTTGTAGGATTAGATTAATCCCATCAAGCCATTCGCCGTTATCTGCTTGAGGAACAAGGTCAATTGCCCTTCCTAGGTCATCTACTATAGATAAAATTCGTACTATCACCCGCCCGGCTGAGACTTGCGAGATTAATTGGCGTTCTTCTTCCATTCTTCGCTTATAATTTACAAAATCAGCTTGAGTTCTTTGTGCAAGGGCTTTCATCTGATCGCGCTCTTGCTCAGCTATAGCTAGCGGGCTTTCCATTATTTCTTCAAGGTTAGAGTTCTTTTCGTCTTCGGGGTTCATATTTGTACTCATTATAGTAAGGGATTATTTTATGCCAAAAACAATTTCGAAAATGTCTTTTTTTGCCTGCTCAAAATCTTTGCTATTTGCTTGAGCAGGGGCTTTTTCGTGAGCTAGTTTGTTATTCAATCTGTCGAAAACTGCAAGGGCTAATTCAACGCCCGCTAGATTGAGCTTCATTTCACTAATCAAATGTTTAATCAATCTTAATTTTTGAATATCGTATTCAGAGTAAAGCCTGAGCATCCCAATGGTTCTAGAAGGGCGAACTAGGCCTACTTTTTCATATTTTCTTAAAGTCTGAGGGTGCATACGCAATATTCGCGCGGCTACACTGATAATATACAAACCGTCTAGTTCGCCTTGTGGGCTATGACTTGATGCGGTGTAATGAACAGGTGTTTCCGAAGGTTTAAGTGAAGTTTTAGTGCTTAGCGAATTGACTTGCTCCAACGCTTTTTTTACCTCTGTGCTAGCCCTGAGAGATTGCTGTTTTTCTACAGATATATTCCCTGAATTATTTGCCATTACAGGACCTTATCACTTCGCCTTTTCTGCATCTGCGGTCGCGCCAAGCACTTCGTCAACTAATCCGTATTCCTTGGCCTGTTCCGCAGGAAGGTAAAA